>JAABUP010000207.1_pt1 | contig 131966 bp, 204 predicted proteins | sample 5559201 | NCBI WGS metagenome assembly JAABUP01 (sample SAMN10711887, study PRJNA513373) | rock metagenome | isolation source: Antarctica rocks | place: Antarctica | reverse complement strand
CGGGGTACTAATCAGTAGCTGTGAAGGTAGCTGACTAACCCATACAGGTGTCAAATGTAACGCCAACACAGAATGTTTATGTATGACTTGACCGTAAATGTCTAAGTCTGATACCATATCTCAACAGAGAAGACCGCTAAAGCTTTGAGAATATGAAGGGAACAGTATGAGATGTTCCTATGCAGTTAAGAACAATATAGCACTCATGGCTTCTGGCAGTGAGGAGGGGTCCCTGCCAGGCTGGGGCCTGGGGCCAGCAAGGTACCTAAAGGCATACCTAACTGGTATGATGTAGTTCCTGGCAATCGCTCGGAATTGTGATGTGCCAATGACCAGGTTGTTAGTGGTGAGCAGAAAGCATGATAAGCATTACCTCACTCGAATGGTGCTCTACTTACTTATGGGAGCGTTGATACAACCGGCACTCAGCTTGAGGTACACAACTTCAGCTGCCTGAGTTCTGGCTGCTGAACATGGCCGGCTGACGTGGCTGAGCAAGGATTCGGACGCCGTTGTGACGGTTCGATGTGGTCTGCACGTGACGGTAGTCATGGTCTTACTGAAGCATCGTCAGACTGTTGGAGCAGAAGAGCTGAGACCTAATGCCCTTCACCCGACCGAGCTCCGGACGAGCGCCGGATCTGACCAAGCAAGGCCGACAACTTCTTTTCGCCTGAGTCGTCTTGAGCAATACGATGAGCCTAAAATCCGTGAGTCGCTGAACGCGGACCGTCGGTCGGGTGAGCTGTTAGCTGGACTTGTCAGTGCAGCAACACTCCGCCTGGCAGCAGCGCTTTTGCTGCTACCATGAGCACAAAACTCGGGCGGGTTTTGTTGTTATGCGACCAAGCGCTCTTGGACATGCGTCATCTGACCAACAAGGTGACCACCTTGGAGCAATGCTATGTTGGAGAGGGTGTCGATGGCCATACTGGCACAGCAGACCTCAGTGACACCGAAGTAGCATTGATTCAGCAGGTGAGTTGTCTTGCGATGCGGCCATCACTTGTGCTGCTATGCACTGCGGTCATGGCCGCGGGCCGTCAGATCTCGCTGCACATGTCTGTTACACTTGCGCTGTGCGCTGCCTCGCCTGTTGGCGTTTAACCCACCACAAGTACCTTGCTGCGAGTCTGTTCGTACAATGGCAGTCGTGTGCAGTCGTGGTCCCGTTTTCCCTGCACAGCACACTACCTGGGCAGAGCCGACTGCATCAGCATACTTTGCCTTCGCAGTTTCTTTGGCACCCATACGCTGCACTTTGTGCCTTCATTTTCTCTTAGCAACACACCATTCCAATCTCTCAGCATCGGCTGATCATTGCCGTTACTCATCATTGAGCTTGTGTCACAGGAGGTGGACAGAATAGAGCAGCAGAATGCTCAGTTGCAATTCCGTTTGGATGAATTGGAACGAGATTTTAATGCATCAGGCAATAGATTTCCTAGCCTAGAAAAGAGTCTCAGACGTTGCATCAGAGTTTTGAGGGACATGGACTCAGACATGTCATCATCCAGCAGCAGTTCATCTGAAGGGTGGCTGGAGCCCAGACCTATCAGGACGCATGTACAGACTCTACATGTGCAGATCAAAGCGCTAGTCAGGGCAGTGAACAGGCAGAACAAGCGGTTGCAAGAGTTCCGCGACAACCTAAAAAGTGTACAAGCAGCTCTTGTGAAGATGGTCAAAAAAAAGCAGCTGGGTCAGCCAACAGGGTTGGAAGGGTATCTTCCATCTAAAGATGCATGCGCAGGAGAAAAGTTGAAAGCAAGTAAGTGATGCTGATGGAATTTCGCACACATGTGCAAACTAGCCAATTGCAGCAGAGTATGTGTGGTCTTTCAGTTGACAATGAGCTCAGGCCTTTCGTACAGTTTGCGGCCCTCTTGAAGTGTATGTTCTGTCAGGTATTCAGATTAGATGACCTAGGCCATGTTGAGCTCATGCAGGGATACTGCCCATTGACACACATTGAAGAGTAGGTTCAGGATTGCTCACGTAACACCGACTCATTTCATGAACGCATGATGCCTTGCTGCAACAGCAATTAGTATCATAGCTGCAGCCTTCAGCTAGATAGTGAGTTTGCTGTCAGCCAGCTTGTATCCCTCTACACTTTCCTTTCAAAAACAATGTATGAAGCAAATCTGTTCTCTTTGAGCACATTTTTAGGCAAGCCACCTAGGGCTACAATGCTATGCCTTTTTTTGTGGCAGTAGCAAATCTCGTTGTACTAATTCCATGATTAGATGTATGACAATGCGCTCAGGTCAGACCAGTGAACTAATGCAGGCCTTTGTGTTGCTCCAAACTGGTGGTATGTGTACCAAAGTAGCAGATTGTTCATTTCATGTTAGGCATATATGAGTGTATGAGCGAGCTGTAAAAGAGTACATCCTGGTGTTCGTCTTTAGTCCCTGCTGCTTGAAAGCCTGCTCATGCAAATGCATTATGACACGCTATTGCATGCACATCAATTGAGATCTGCCTGATAAGCTTCTCAAGCAACTGCAGAACTTGCTCAGCTGCATCTAGCATGCATGTTTTCCATCAAGGAAAAGTCCTGTGGCACAGGCTTCAGTCGCAAACCACCAGAACACTGTGTTCTGAACGCATTTGCTGATGCCAGCGCTGGTACAAGTGCTGGCATTCTGATTGCTCCTTGCTGCTTGTAAACAGTGTCATAGCTTTGCAAGCAGGCAGGCTTGCTTAGTGAGAAATGTGCCCTGCCTGTCAGCCCTCGAGCACAAGCAAAGGTTGCTGCCGTTGCAGTCAGCTTGAACTGAGCAAAACAGTGGCCTTGGCCAAGAACTGCTTCTTCTTCATGCCTGCTCATTGCAAGCTGCAACTTTGACTTGCTCACCTATCCGCGTTCATGCACAACAGCCTGCCGCGTTTCACGACCTGCACCTCGGTCCCCATTGAATTAGCCTGTGACGCTTTTTGTTCACTGTGCCATTCTGTCAGTTTTCTCCGACGGTAGATCAGGCAATGCCTGCCTTGAGTTTGTGCTTGCAGCGCTCGCGCGTAAACATGCGATGCTGAGATAGCAACTTACAGCTGCCCGCCATACGTGCATAGGCCTGCCCTGCCTGCCATGGGGTCGCCGTGTGGCCGTTGGCACTCCCAGCAAACACGTCTTGTTGCAAGCAAATCTGCAAATCCGACCTTTATCCCTTTGCAGCCCGTCTCTTTTGCACAGCAACTTGGAAGATGTAACAACAGAGCCCGCTCGCCGTTGTTCACACGGCATCGACACTCGGTGCTGACCTTGGCAGCAGCAAAGCCACAAAGTCAAAGAGAGGGTCCAGAGAAAACCAACTTTTTCACCAAACTCATAAGACCACTTAGGGACTTTGGCTTGGGCAAGTCATCACTTTGGGAGGGCGGTGTGGGACTGTTTATTTTCGCTGGCATAGGTACGCAAGCCTGGGATTGTAACATGAGTTGACAAAGTGCTGGCCATCCAATCACTTTGGGCCACTACTGCAGGCTTTGCCCTGATGTTAACAACTTGGGCACGAGGAGGCCAGCTTGGACGCAGAGGCAAAGGATACCAGGTGACACCTCCATTTTGTGTTGAGGCTTTGTCTGTGCAATGACTTTATGTGTGGTAAAACATTGACAGAGGAAAAACTGCAATTTTTGCTCTGTTGCAGCAGGCTTGTACAACACTCTGATTGGAAGACTTGCATGTATGCAGCAGCTGAGTTCAATTCACTACACTACATATCTGGGCGCTGCAGGCTCAGCAGTTTGCTGCTGTTGCTGCAGGCGGTTTTGGAGTTTCCTCTGGCCTGTGGTATCTCCACGGGTACACCTGTCAGGGTAGGCCGTCTTGCCTTGTCAATACGCTCATGGCAATGCTCATGGCAAGTTGTCTCTTGATGTATACCTGTAGCAATCAGTGCTGTTATCAGAATTCCCAAGGGCAAATGCAAGCTGCGTCCACTTGTGCCTTAAATGCATGCAGCTATGCGGACAATTGCACCTGCGCTTGGCAAGGCCCGATCAACCATTTGCGTGATGTTTTCAGCTTGGATGCTTTACACAACTGTGCGTGATCAATCTTCTTGGTAATCCAGACGTGGCAAAACGCCACTTTGCTTTGAAGCTTAGCACAGGTCAGCTTGCTATAGCTTCAGCCGCCAGCAAAGGTTTTGTGGGTTTGCTTGCAGATACGAGGAGTGCCGGTCGGCAGTGTGTTGAGTGTGCAGCCCAGTCTGGAGCAGGTGAATGTGCTGGTGGAGATCAAGGAACCCACCACTGTCATCCCCCGCAATTCCCTCATAGAGGCCAACCAGTCTGGCCTCATTGCAGAGTCCCTCATTGACATCACCCCACAATTGCCTATTCCTGACTATAAGGTATGGTGCAACACGTGCGCATTGCCTGATGCTTCATTGTAACCATGCACATCGCAGCCATGCTATATACAAGACAAAGACAGCATGCCTGCTCGTTCCAATACAAACTCTCCTGCAAAGAAGAGGCTCAATCATGCATCATGCAGGTCAACAAACACCTGCTTGCATGAGGTCATGTAGTCTGCAAGCATCATCAAGGACCCGATGGCCAAATGGATCTCATTCATCGATGCAGAATGCACAATTCTGCTAGGTGCACAATGCTCTGGCAACCTGTAAGAGTGCATGTGTAGCCTCAGCCCAGCAGAGCATGCTGTTTGTAGGCAAGTCCAACATCTGCCGGCTGTGAAGAAGAGGGTAAGGTGGTGTGCAGAGATGGTCACATCAGGGGTCAACCAGGTGCTGCCTTCTACCCCCAGGCCTTTGCAGACGTACCTTGGCTATACGTGTTGCTTTGCCTTCAGCTCTGTATAGCTCTGTATGTACAGCTCTTGCTGCCTTGCAGCAAGCCTTGCAGATCAGCAAGGCACAAGCAATCTCATCAACTCTGCTTGCCTCTGAGCTGATTTTTGCTGAGGGTCATGAGAAAAATCAGGGCAAATTGTCTAACTGCAGCTGCCAGTGCTGTCACATTGCGTCCTAGCTGCGCGTAACCATGTTGATCTGACGCATTATCTCCATGTCGTTGACGCTGTTGCGTATGACATTGGTCCCATTGTAAGAGTTGTCTGTACTTGCATAGGTGTTGCATTGGATGACTTGGTCTACATCTGCACCAAGATTGCACGCCAGATGGACTCAAATGGCCTGAGCAAGGTTTTTGATGCTGCCGAGACGGCTACCTCAGCCATTGAGGAGGCTCGCCCATTGTTGGAGAATGCCGTCAAGCTTGTTGATGAGGTTTGTCTATGCTCAAGCAGTCTTTGTAACACCCGTGTCCACACCCAGCTGACTTCACAATACAACCTGGCTATCAATCAGGGCAATCATGAGTGTGCTTTTGCGTTTACTCATGTTGACTTGCCTGTGAGTACAAGGTGGTCGAGCAACCTTGCAATATGTATGTACAGGAAGCAATGCTGTATTCTGCCTTGCTTCACAAATTCACAATCGTTTCCATGGGATGCCATGCACCTGAACAGTATTTGTGTGCGGCTGTGCATGGCCGCAGACAAAGTTGCGGCTCTTTCTGGCTTATGCTTTTCCTGAACACTATGAACACTTCTGACTTCGTCACGAATTTGCATGCAAAGTCCTGGTTGTGTTGTATACAGATTACTCCGCTACTGAATGAGCTGAGGCAGGGTAATTTGGTCGGCAATCTGGAGGCTCTCACCAAGTCTGCCTCAGAAGCAGCGTCTGATATACACAATCTGCAGACAGAGGTACCAAGTCTTTGTCTAATTCGCATGTTCTGTAGCATCACGTATGATGTCACTGAGCCATGAGCTTGATGTGACAGGCAATCGTCAACTAGTAGCTGCAGCGGTGCTCTGTGTTTCATCGGTTCGTTCTGGCATCCCAGACAGAAAGTGATTTCCTACAACAGTGTATCACTAAAGTTCACATGCATCGCCTGTGGCATTCGCTCATGCGGTGTTCTTGTTGTGAAGATGCAAATAGTCTGTAGTGCTCAAGTGTGCTGAAGCACAGGATGCGGCGCAGGTACTGACTGATGAGAATGTGAAGGCTCTGCGGGAATCTGTTGTCACCTTGACTCGTACCTTGGAGCACATTGAGGGCATCACAGGAGATGTTGGGGTGCTGACAGGGGACAGTAAAGTCAAGGGCAACATCAGACAACTTGTGGAAGCTTTGAGTCGGCTTGTGTCAGACTAGACCAGCTTGGGTGCAAGAGCATGTCAGACCTGTGCTTGACTGATCTGTCTCTGTACGTGCACAGATGTTTCTTGTCGTAGCTCAGCTGTTTACATGTGCTATGCGTACTGCACTATCAAGTTCGTGGCATAGTTGTGAGGACAGACCTCAAGGCTTGGCACACAACAGCTTTCACCCAACTTTCCCCTTTTGATGGAAAGTGTGGCGTGATGGAAAGTGCAGCCTGCAGTGGCTTGGAATTCTATAAACACTGACAGACCTATCTGGCACAGCTACTTATCGCACATGCATGCCTGGGGGATTCTGCATCAGAATGTTGACTCACTCTGCAGTTGCATTCTCGATTCAAGCAGCCTTGTGTTGCTGCTCATACCGACCTGCTCAGCCCTCTGTGCACAGGCTCATATCACCTCATGGCACCAAAAGCAGAGAAGCAGCCTGCCAAGAAGTCCGTGTCCAAGGTGGGCGGAGCGAAGTCGGGCCGAAAGAAGGGTTCCAGGAAGGCCATCGAGAGCTACAAGATATATATTTACAAGGTAACACGTTGTCACGAATGTAGCTTCGTTCACCACTATCTTTTAGGATGTTGATACGCCTGCACGTAGCAATGCCATGGTGAGTCCACTGGCCATACTCGGTGCTAAGGACTATTGTGCTGCCGGCTTGTGCCGCTGACCGAGAGACCTTTGCCGTCGCAGGTGCTAAAGCAGGTGCATCCTGATACTGGAATATCATCCAAAGCCATGTCCATATTGAACTCATTCATAGGTATGACGCATGGCGGTGGTCCATCACTTGATCACACACAGATTGCTGACATGCTTGCATGCTTTGGGGAGACATATACTGCCGTGTCGCTCAGTTTCTCGCTTGCGAAACATGGTGTGTCTTGCAGCTGACATTTTCGAGAAGATTGCAACAGAGACAGCTACCCTTGCACGTTACAACAAGAAGCCCACAGTCACATCCAGAGAAATACAAACAGCAGGTACGCTGGACGCATCATACAGCATTGGTCCTGTAATGACATGTACTTGCTAAGACACTGTGTAGCAAAACAAGATATCTGCATGTGTTCTTCTCTTATGGGCATTCCCTGATCTCTGACCTTTCTTTGGTTGCATGCAGTGCGTCTTATCCTACCAGGAGAGCTGGCAAAGCATGCTGTGTCAGAGGGGACCAAGGCGGTCACCAAGTTCACGTCAGCCTGAGCCCTATCAAGAAGAAAGCAGGTCTTTGCTGGCACACACTGTGACAATCAGGCATTGTTTGGAATGGGCTGTGACAATCTTATCTGGTGTGAACCTTGCATTGTACTGTGGTTGGTGGTACGTGACTCTGGCAACACCAGTTGCCATGTTTGAGGTGATACCGGCAGCAAATTCTGAGAGTTTTACTGATGAATTGATCAATGCTGGCAGCAAAAGAACATCCAAGCAGTCATCAAACATGGGCTGCAACCCTGTCATGACAAACTGAGATATTACTGTAGATCCCAATGAAGTGCTACATGCACAACATCTGTCCAATGCATCAGGCCAGATGGTTTAAATAGTATTTGAGCCGAGGCACCTGTGCACATGTGTGGCTGAGGTTACACACTTTGCTGCACTTGTGGTTGAAAGAGTTAAAAGATTGTCACTCAGACACACCATGAACGCCAACATTGGTGTGACCGTGTTGATGTTCAACTCGCATTGACTTTCCTGAGTGCGTCACTATGCTATCAAATGCTGCGTACTATAGGGCATGTCTTTCTACGCTTTAAGGTCATTTCGGTTCTTCTTTCGTGCTTCTCTTTCTTCAGTAGAATAGATTCGCTTCCTGAGCTGTTGATTCACCTGCAACACAAACAGCCCTTGCAAAACAATGCCCACTTGTGCAACAAACACCCCAAACCAGCCAAGCATCTACTGCAAATAGGAGCCCAATGTTGCCACCTACCAGCCGCAACACCCTCAGCATATGTGCAGTATGACAACATCATCCTGTCTCAAGACAGACAAGTGACAACGCTTTGATGTTGACATACAACAGAATACCTGCTGCTGACTAGCTGCTGCACTGGGGCCAGATTGCTGACTGTTACTGAGCCTCTGTTCCAAACTTGCTCTGGCTGCATCAGAAATTGCCACCTTGTCATGCTGCCACTGCAATCAAATGATCCAATGTGAAAGAATGGTTGGCCTGATTTAGAATGTTTTTTACAAGCTTCATGACAGCCAGTTGTCTGAGCAGCAGAAAGCAGCTGTGCCCAATCATGCTTTTATCACGTGGAAAGCAACCAGTACACAAGCTAATTCATGCTCAAATTAGCACCCTAACGCTGCATGCACATAATGACAACCACCTCCAAGCCTTGTGTGCACATATTTGCCAAAATGCCTGATGTCATAGTCATGTAGCTAACCTGTTTGTCTGAGCCAGTCCCAATGCAGGTTGCCACCCCTATGCAGGCTGCATGGGTGGAGCCTGACAAAGGGCCGCCCACCACCCATAGCTTGCCCTCTGAATTAAACTGAACCTGCAGTCAGTATTGGTCAAGGTTCACCCCCAAACATCCTCAACAAAATTATCCAAAGGCTTGCTCCATCCAACATGCTCGATGATTGTACACAAACAGTGGTCCAACCAGATCTTCTGCTCAGATATGCAGCAATGCCCAGCAACACAAGGATGATGCTGGCAGCAAACAAGCTGCTTGTGGCTACAGCCAAACTAAACAAAACAAGCAATGGCAAAAAAAATGATTTTGCCCAATATTTTGACATGTTTTGGGGCCTAGTCGCAATGGCATACTGACAAAAGCCGAGAGGGGTAGGCTACCTGCGTGGGCAAGCTGACGCCGGGCAGCTGCACCTCTTGCTGCTGAGACAGCCCTCCAGAACTTGAATCGCAGTGCAAAATGAGCACAGTGTCTCTTCCTTCGATAGCTGCTGCCACCGTGCAGCTGCATGAACATTGCACATGCCACTCCGGCTCGGCCACATCACAGCCCAAGACATGACCAGCAGCAGCAGCAGCAGCAGGCAAAGCAGCAGTATCTCTGGCATGCTGGCACATGTGTGACAACAGCTGGCAGAATTTAACAAAATCGTACTGCAATTGCACATCCTTGCATGGCATGTGCAGCACACATTTGGGACCTGGATTACCTGTCTGGTGCAACGCTGATAGACAGCACAGCAGGCTGACTGCTGACTTCACCAGCTGCTGTCACCCCTCCACTGTTGCCCTCTTCATCCAGATTCCTGTCCTCAGCATCCATGTCATCCCCAGAGACTTCAGCTGCGGCCCCATTAGTCTCTGCACGCTCAGCTTCACCTGCTGCTTCCTTGCTGACTTGCGCAGCATCTGCAGAAGTAGGCAGCCGGGTCAGGCCAGATGAGGCAGTCGGACTGCTTTGCTTCAGGTTCCCTTGTGGATAATTGTCGGATTAGGTCATCAACAACATTGTGCCAACATTGCAAGACTTGTGTAGCTTGGACGAATAAGGGCTGCACAGGCTCTGCAGGCAGGATTGGGACTGTACTGGCAGGAGAGCTGACTCTGAGAAGCTTATGCAGCGCCCTGAGTCTGTTTACTCACTGCAGCAACTAGACCCAAACCCATATGTGCAGTCAAGCAATGGGTCAATGCCCACACATCAACCAACTAACGTTACTCACAACATGCTGTACACATAATACGTACGTATACATACACATACACATACACATACACATACACATACACATACACATACACATACACATACACATACACATACACATACACATACACATACACATACTCATACACATACACATACACACAATACGTATTGTGTGCAAGCAGTTCATGACTGTGAAGTGGTGACATGAGCCCACCCATGGCGGCATCACCATCACCATCGCCCAAGTCATGCTTGGCAGCATGGCTCTGTGCAAGTGCTGAAGCAGGCGGCACGCCTCCATCCGCAGATGTGGCAGTGAGTGAAGACACAGGGGCTGCCTCTTCTAAGGAGCCCTCTGGCGCATCTTGTGTGGCGCAGGTGAAGCAGTCCAGCTGTTGGCCAGAGAGGTACCTCCAGGACCTGCCAGCAACAGACAGCTCGTCCCGGCCAGCTAAGCAGCATGTGACACAGCTAAGCAGGTTGACCAGAAGCACATCATCATGCAGATCGATCTGTGCAAGCTCAGCACGAGGCAGCTCAGGAATACATGACTAAGCAAGATGCAGCCCAGGTCAGCTCATCATGCCGTGGCTCAGCATGACCCAGCATAGCTTGAGCGCAAATATAAGCCAAAATCAGGTGCACTGCAAACATGCACTTCCTTGATGACAGTGATGCGCATTGGGTTGTTGATCATGAGGTCCCACGAGACTGTCAAGGGGTCAGAATGGGGTTGAGGTTGTCAGCGTTGACACTCTGTGCATGGACACACTACACAGGCATGAGTGACACCAGTGTATTACATGGTATTTATATAAAACTACGCAGTATTACTGGCAGCAGATGCCTGCTTGGTGCATGCATGGCAAGCCACACCTGATGGTGCTGTCCCCCCCGCCTGACAACAGAATTGGTTGTGACCCATTCTGGTGACAGTCAAAGCTGCAGCACTTTGCAAAGACCTCATGACCCATGCAGATACTTTGGATGGAGTGGGCGCCCTGCAGAGCATGTGTGTGCATATGATCACTGAAGAGGACGGACAGGGCCAGAAATAGCTGTTCTTACATCAAGGCTGCAAACGCAGTCCCAAATGCGTGCACCTTGTGAGGATCTGACGGCATTGTGCTGACACGGACTTTGCAATCTTGGTCCGTGCTGACGAGGTGCTTGCCATCTGGTGAGAAAGCTAGTGATGTGACGACGCTGCAAAGGTGGCCCAGCAGAGGCGCTGCTGGACCTGATGTGGGGGCAGACTGATTTGGTTGCAGCTTGGCTGTTAATACGTCTCCAAACTTGTCAGCAAAAGCAACCAGGCTGCTGTTATTGCTGAAGATCGCAGCTGTGACCTTTTTAGGAGAGTGTCTGCAAGCACAACAGATGCAACATTCGAGCTTTAGGTCATAGATGATTGCAATAACCATGGCAGTTGTGGAGATGTGCGCCTACATTGTTTGCAGTAGGCTCCATGATGTTGTGTCCCACACTTTCACCAATTTCTCATCTCCTGCCGAGAGAAAGTATCTGCCTGTTGCGTCAAAGGCGACTGCCCTGATTGGCGCTGCATGTCTCTGAACAATATGCGCTTCTGAAGATGATTGCCTGAATCAAGGCAATGCGGAATGTGTGATTGTTGACAGCCACAAGCTCTGAACTGGCAGAAGTGTGCTTGGCTGCAACTGGTACCAGAGACGGTCAGACCTGGGATCGCTGATTCGTACGACGTCATTGACAGCAATGGCCAAAAACTTATTCCTCGGGTGCAGTGCAAAGCACGCCACTGATGGGTCGGGGCGGTGTTGCAGTGCAGTGTGATTTTGCAGCTTAGCATGTTTCTGCTTCTTGTTTGCGCCATGCTTCGGTGCCATGTTATGACACTGATCAAGACAAGAGATGCAGCTGCAAAGACGTGAACTCAAGCTTGCGCTGGCGGCACCAATGCAGACAGTTGACCATCTCAGTGGGTGAACTATGGACGTAGGCTTCGGACAAACATACAATCAGACAAGTGAGGCAGCAGCAGTATACTATAGCAGTAGCATATGGGAACTGCAGCCAGCCGTATACTCATGACTGCAGTTCCTATACGCCATATGCAATGGCCCCCTGCTAACCATCCACCAGGGCCACCAAGTCTGAAGGCTTGATTTGACTCTTGTACTGAAACCCCCTGCTTGTGCATGCGGGGCTTTCGCTGCGCAACATGATCTGTCATTAACTGTTTCAGCTCATGAAGCTGAAGGAGAGGCAGCGAGGCTGGCTCTAAAATGCAGCTAACTATAAGTCCTATTGCTGCATAATTTTCAAGACGTTTTAGATCTTCAGCAAGTAAACCGTGTTATTGTGGTACCTCTGTACAGGACGTACCGCATCAGTGTCTTTAACACGGGTAGTTTGCTTTGCACAGCAATGCTTGCATGTGCATGCTGCATTGCAATGAGACAGCTTCGTTTACGGAGGGTCCATACAGCAATGAGCAAAAAGTCAAATACCAGTCTTGCAGACACAATCTGTATCAGACTAAACTGCTGCTGTGCTGTGAATATTGTGCTATACAGTAGAGGGCTTGCACATTGTGTACATCACATGAAATACGATAGCAGTATGCTGAGTCATATCTTGGTAAGCCTCATTCATTGGCATGATGCAGTTCTGCTTGAGAACCAAGTGACCATCTGGGTGGCCAAAGCTGAGTTCATTTCTGTGCTTCAGCATACTTCTTGGTCAGCACTCTCTTGTAGTCCTCCTGGTTCTCCCACAGCTTTGCAGCATAGCTGTTGAGAGGACTGTCGTTGTTGGGCTCTCCCAGCAAGCTCTGAATGGACAGCAGCACCGTCCGCACACTGCAGGCACAGTGTGACCATTGATCCGTCAAGCTGATCTCCGAGAGTGCCATGGTTGTGGAATGGGAACATGACACATAAGGCTTGTCATGAGCTGCTCACCTGTAGGCTGCACTCCACTTATCTTTGAGGATATCCAAGCAGATGTTGCCATATTGGTCTACGTTTGGGTGAAAGCATGGGGTCTCAAACTTGACTGTTGGTGCCTTGAATGGGTAGTCAGTAGGAAACTTCAGGGACAGTTTGTAACTCATCCCTTCGTATACTGTGTCAGCTGCCCCTTGTATTGTGCCAACCCATGAGAAAAGCGAATCGCCATCAGGAAAGGCAGAAACACCAGGGTCTGTTGCTGACATGAGTGACATCAGCTCTGACTGCAGGCGCTTGGTGACTGCATGGCTGTCAACTGTGCTGGTCACCTTTGCAGTGTCCTGCTTGCCTGCTGCTGGCACATCAACCCGCCTGTTCTGAGTTGACATGCGTGATTGCGGCACTCACAGGGGCTGTTCACGTAGGCAGGTCCTGCACAGAGCATGCAAACTTTGACTGCCTGATGTGCAAGTCTGGTCAGCCCTGCAGTAAACAGACCGGTTGACCCACACGCACACACACACATACAGGACTTGTCATCTCAAGGGGACACCAACTGTCGGCAGAGTGGACAAGCAGGAGCTTTCTCTACACACTTCCCAACTTTCATGGAGCGTGTCAGCATTAGCAAAAAGTTGTTTGCATCATGACAAGACAAATGGGTAACGTGCACCAAATAAGGCACATGGAAGTGGGCAAAGCTTTGCAGATGGAGTACTCGAATTCAAACAGGTCACTGCACAGCAGGGCATACTCAAGGCAGCAACGTGGAACTGGAATGGCAAATCGGACTCACCAGAGGTCGCAGATCTTGAGACAGGGACGACGTAGGAGCCTGACGCGACTTTCAAACAGAAAAGACTCAGTTGAAAGTTGAAGCTTCCATTTGGTTTTCTGAATGGAAGGAGCCGACTACAAGCTGGCACAGACCTCGCCACACTTCACAGCGTGTCACCCAAGCGGCACCTCAGGAAGTGACCAGGGAATGCTTGGAAGAAGCATTGAAAGCAAACACACACACAAGCTGGACGCTGGATCCGCCTGGATCAGCGCTCTCCGCCTAGCTCTGCGTCACAATCATCGCTCTCCGTAAGCCGCGGGCGCTCGAGCAGCGGGAATGAGTCACATTTATCGAAACGATGACTCCTGCTTACAGCGCCAAGGTTCACGTGACGTAGATCTGACAGCGGGATGCCGTCATGGCGTGCTTGCTCGTGCGGGTGAACGCATCACGTGCAAGGAGATAGCTTCTTGCATGCATCACCACCAATGGTTGTGTGTGTGGTGGTGGCTGTGGGCCTACTAAAAGCACCTTGGCGCTAGCGGGAGACAACGTGATGCGTGTTGTGCGCAGTGCGGGCGTAGGGTCAATGTGACTGCTGCAAGTCCTAAGGCTTTTCAGCATGCCAGTGGGACCACTTGAACCATCTGTTTTCAGTGCATCAATGCTGTCGCAACAAGTTGTGTTGCAATTTCCAATTGTTGATCTAGAGGCCTGCCATGGTGTTACACATCGTCATAGGTAAGGTGCATGCCATCCCGTGCTGTCATGACCTGGTGCCACATGGACTCGAAAGGAATCTGCCCATGCTTGGACAGGTAGGAGGAGTGAAGATGGTCAGCAATATGTCATGTAGCTTTTAGCTAGCACAATGGCACAACCAGCTAGCTCCTGCAGCGCTCCTGCATGCTGAATGCCAAAGCCAAGCCCATGCCTTCTGTGCATGTGAAGAAGATTGGCCTTAAAAACCTTTTGAAACACTGAGTCCATTGCAACACTGGCGTCACTGTGTTGTCACAGTCCTTTACTACACAACTGTGGCACCTCCGAGATTTGTCATACATGCAACCACAAAAAGTAAAACGATGTACATATGGCCAGTATTGCATGGCACCAGCATTCTCCAGACGAGTTAAACACTAGAGCTTTAGCATGCAAGCCTGCTGATTGACAAATGCACTGGATGTAATTTGCAAGACAGACATTTGTTGCAGTGTGTGCCGTGCTTAGGCACAGTCAAGACATGTTGAGCACACAAGCTTGTGCTGCAGCCTGGTTTTTGCACCACTTGCTGCAATGCCATATCAGCATCTTCCCCTGGCAATACACTTGGTTCTGCATACTATCAAGAAACAAGATTGCTGAGCATGCTCGCACAGCAAGAGTCATGCAAAACGGCATTAGTCAGTCTGGTGCATTCCAACAGCACATGTACATGATTTAGGTATGAAGTGTTGACCTCCTCTGCTGCTGATTCAGGTTGACTTGCGTTTGCAAAAAAGCATACACTGGAACTCAAAACGTCGCAAGATTTTTACCTCGAGCAGAAATATATGTGACACATATGTCACAGAGCTGACCTGTGTATGCCTCGTAATTGCCCAGGCGCAGACCAGCCTTTCGCGAAAGGGAGCGCTGGCACTGAAGGATGAATGCATTTGGTGCTGCACTATTACAAAGTCACTGGGCTCCTGTCACCTCATGACCAGAAGGGCTTGCCAACAAATTTGGAATGGAAAGATGAAGGCTCAGCAGAAATGAAGCAGGCTGACCATGCAGGCCAACAGCAATGAACTGAGTAGGATGATCATCCTGTTTGTTCTGTCCTGAGGAGTCTGTTATGAAGCTGCTGCATGAATGCCGTGCCTTTTGTGTAAATGACTGTTGAGTTGCGCCTGGCACCTGGAAGGGCTCATGTCTAGCAACAACTAGCACAAGACACTCAGCGTACAGCTGCATCAGTGGCATTGCATGTGTACCAGGACTTACATGATGGTGCCGCTGACAGTGGTTCCGGTTCAGCTTGAAGTCTTTTAGAGTGGCAAGGCTTTGCATAGGCAAACCGTGTAACTGCTCCAGAATGTGCATTTTATAGCAGCTGCTTCTCGAAATGTCCAACATGCACAAGAACACACGTTGCGAATGGAAACGAGTAAGGGGCGTGCTTGACGTCCCCTTGCTGATCAGGATTCTTGATGGGTCGAAACAAGCAGCTAATCAAGGCTTGACAACCAGCGTTGCTGCTGCCGAATGCTGATAATGTGAGGAGCTCAGACGGTCGAAGCTGCAATGCGACACGGGCCGCCCGACAGTTGTGGTTGCCTTGCATTACGCAGCCAGGGACAGTGGCTTTCATACTCAGGCCCAGGGCGCTTGACAAAAAGATATTAGTAAGAGAGGTTAGGCTGATGCCTGGGCTGATGCCGTGAAGCTCCGTAAGCATTTTATCGTTTTACGGAATCATGAAAATGGCTTTATTTTTGTAAGGTGAAGACAGTACAACATAATGTACTGGAATAGCGCCAGGTGGCAATTTGGCAGCGAGGATGGTCAGCGCAGGGCGCATCCCTCGCAGGGGGGTCGACGCTCTGCACTGCTGCAAGGGAAGAGCCCGACCGAGCTTGCAAGGTTGCTGAGTATCAATCACCTCTCGGCGGCCTCGAGCGCTATCACATTTCATCTGTAGCCCTTCGCTGCTAGCCTTGCTTGTGTTGCCCTGTGTTGTTTGCTTTCGAGGTTACCTTCCAGGAACCAGGTCGCTGACATCGCAGGTCGGTATGCTCTCCTTCGCGGTTATGCGGTTGTTTTCGCTATCAAACAAACTGCCTGCTCATTGCTGAGCCCGTTTGCCATACGAGCTTTCGCTTGTCAATGTTTCCGGAAAGATGTATGCTTGCGCGTGCTGTTGCTGTACCGCGGCTCGTTGTGCTGTTAGATCTTAGACGTCTGTCTTTCCAACAGATTGACGCGGCCTTTCAGCCTTTTGCTTCTAGCATACTCATTTGATTTGCTGGTGATGCAGGTTGCAGCTCAAGTAAGCGCAGCAGTTAAGCAGGCAAGCACAGAAAGCATACGTTGTAGGTCAGCTAACTGCCTGTGACAGCAACGGTTGTCGGTATCAGCCTTCAGATTTCATCGTCGGCTCAGCTTTAACAAGCAGAACTAGCAGCTGCCTTGCTCCAGTTTCTCAAAACACGCGTCAGCTGCAGCGGTTGTTTCAGCCGTCAGTGACATCAGCTCCCACGACTCGGAGCTTGTTAGGTCAGCTAAGAACGCTGGCTTTCTTCCGACGGTCCGTATCAAGATCAGAAATGTCCACAGGGGTAAGACTGCAGCAAGCAGCGTCTTGTGATTATCCTTGAGCTTGATCGTACCCTGGCCTGGCAGTTTTGCACTCGGGCAGCTGATGCTACCTGACGCTTACAGCGATCGTTCTTGTGCTGTGGCTTGTATCGCTGCATGTTCCTTCCACTACTCTGCTATGTCTGTTCTCAACACGTCTTCTTCGAGTTTCAGCTGTCTAAGCATTCCCCTCGTCGTGTGTTGCAGTTGAACGTGTCGGCTTTGGCTCTGGTGGCGATTTTGCTGCTGGCTGGGTCAAGTGCACAGGCTGCCCCTGTCTCGCGGAGGCTGCTGGAGCAGACGCATTCTGCAAGACGTAACCTCCTGGTGAGTACTCTTTGCCGACAATGTTGATGCTGCTGCTGCTGCTGCTGCTATTCCTCCAGTCCACTACCTACAAGGCCAGTACCGCTTATGACATCAGCCTTCTGAATGCTTTCTGCTTTTTGTAGGCTGGTGGATATGGATCACCATCTGTCTACGGCTATGGTTACAGCTCCCCTGCTGCCACACCTCTCTTTGGTCAGTCTGTGCTTTTGCATCTGCTGGTGCAGTACATAGTGTGCAGAGATGCAGATTTTCCTGTGTTCCAAGTGCATTGTGTGTGGTCAAGTCCAGCCCCACACAGTTCTTGCTGGTATTCATGTTATTGATTTTGACCCTTCCTGTTGCAGGTTCTCCAGCAGCTGCTCCAGCATACAGCAGCCCGGCATACAGCAGCCCATCACCAGCAGCATACTACAGCAGCCCTAAGCCATATGCTTATGCTTCTCCATCTCCAGTCCTAGCAAGCCCCACACCTGCGGCTCCAGCTCCAACTTTGTTTGCATCAGTCAGTTCACCTGCTGCTTACTCACCAGTGCCAGCTTCACCCGCACCCTATGCAAGCCCTAAGCCTTACAGCCCAAGCCCATACTCTTCATCGCCTGCTCCTTACGCAGCAGCCAGCCCTGTATCTAGCCCCGCCGCCACCCCCACCCTGTTTGGCATGGCTCCAGCAAGCCCATCTCCAGCGGCGTACGGAAACGCCGGGTACTATGGACGATGATGTGATTGACACTAGTTGCAATGGTGCAATGGTGTTGGTTGCATTGAAAGATGTCAGCGTGTAGATAGTTTGTCCTTGACCCCCTTTTCTTGACATTGCCGGTCTGGGTGCATTGCCGGTCTGGGTGCATGACTACGGAGGTTGGAGTTTAGCTTGGTATGGTCTTGACCTCGTTCTGGAGACCTGACGCAGTAATAGATGTACGTTAAGCAGCAGTAGCTTGACTTAGTGAAATCAACTTCCTTGGTGTGGGTGCTATTTTATTCTTGCCTGCGCTGCTTACACAGATTCCATTTGAGAGAACACATACATCTTACAGGACCCGAGAGATGTATTGTTTTACGGCAGTCAAAACAATATGTTGGTACATGAAGCTCGGTTGTCTTGAGCTTTTCACTGCCTAGGTTAGCTTTTGACACTTTCAGTGCGAGTACAGTTTCAGCAGCAGCAGCAGGATTGGCAGTATGCCAGATGCATCGCAACAAATGTCTTCAGGTGCAGTCTGCAGCCTTGCAACGCTTTGCAATGCAATTTGATTTGTCTGTTTTACTGTTGTGGAACCCCATGTACAGATCCTTGCTGTTTGCAAGAGACCTGATTTATTTTAACCCTCTCTGTAAAAATATGTTGGAATTGTCTACTTCTTCTACGAGCTTCTGTTGCTTGGTCGTGTCGGAGTAATTTCTGGATGCATGCATGTGGAGAGAACTGTGTGTTCATCCTTAAGGTTACAATTCTAGAAGCTAAAAAGACTAAGCTGTACTCATTGACAATGGTGCAAACTTGCTGTCTGTAAGAGCTGCATAGAGCTGCCTCTGCCTGTCTTATGCATGCGTGTGGGAAAATGGCAACATCATGCTGCTCACATGGTCTTAATGATGGGCGTGATGTTGTTCTGTTGCAATGAACGCAACATGATGTATGAGCACTCTGCCTGTCTTATGCATGCGTGTGTGACAATGGCAACATCATGCTGCTCACATGGTGTTCTTAGTGGGCGTGATAATGTTCTGTTGCAACGAAAGCAACATGATGTATGAGCACATGAGTACAAAGTCTAATTTGAATAACCCCTGACACCGTCCTAGCATTTGGCTGGCGCATGCAACTCCATTGCAGCTGGTTCTCAACTAGACATGATTTCAATGCATTGCGTAGCCTAACACAGCCTTGCACGACTGCATACTGTATCCATCACAATACTTATGATCCAGGCATTTCACCGGGCTCTGCAAATCAGTGCATCCTTGGGGACGTTCATCTGAGATCCAATCTATCAAGGAACTAGACATGATGCACATGGACAAGTCTTACAACCATCACGCTGTCATTTTACCAAGCTCTATCAAATCAGTGTATCCTTGAGTGAGTGTATCTTGATTTGATCTAGCCAGGAACCAGCACATTGTCACTTTTAGCCAGGTTTGGTGCATCCTTGCTTCAGGTCATGCTCACTGTTTCCAGTGCTGTTGCTGTTCATCTGAGGAGACACGGCTAGCGGACGTTCTGGGTCTGATGCTACCAGTTGGGGTGTAGCCCTGTCTGGGGACTGCAATGAGGGAGTCTGGCCTGGCTTGAGCCTTAGGCCGGCTGGTGTTAGGGCGGTGTGGGGTCACAGCCTGGGGTACACAATGACCCTCACACAGCTCTGGGGCCTGCCTTAGCACCTCCTTCAACCCTGCATCACCACACCACCTGCTGAAGTGCAACACTCAGAAACGCCTTGGCATCTTTGCTGCCAGCTGGATTGTTACTTGGTTTCGGGACATCATTGTAGCTGATGTTGACTTGGCTCATGAAATTCAGACTCACAGAATTTTGCCAGACATCATGATACGTGCTACAATCAGCCTTTGGTCAAAACAGCTGCTGCTTGATTCAGAAGGTCCTGCAGCATACGCCATTGTGTGAGTCATTCTCAGGTGCATGCAGCTTGAGCTGGACAGCATGACTGCTTTGGCCGAGCACAGACCAGCTAGCAGCTCAGCGTTGATACCCAAGTCATATTTTGCGCATGCTGCAGTCAAGAAATTTTGCATGGTGACTGCAAGGCAAAAACATAAGTTAGCACAACTTTACACACAGCAATGCTTGCTCAGGATTTATCTGCTGCCCTGCGTTACATGCAAGACCAGTCACCCCAGCCCAACTGCGCCACCTGCATGACACACTCTCTGGCTTAGGCCTTGCGGGCAGCAGCTGATGCCATGATAACAGAGGACCCTTGTCAGGCTTCTCTGTTGTACATGCCTCAAGTGAGGAAGAGAAGGTGACAGGCAGGAATGCCTGCGTACCTGCACAGCCATTTCACACACACAACATGCTTGGTGGACACAAGGCTGCTGGTTGCAGAACATCAGAGACTTTTGTGCCACATCACACACAGTGCATACTGCCAGGGTTGAGGTGTGTGTTTGCATGCAGTGAGGCTGACATCTGTGCTGTGCCAATTTCTGGAGATTGCATGAGATGTTGCATGCTGAACTTGGGATTAAGATTTCAAAGCTTCAGCTGCACTACAAACGAGCTTCAGGGAGGATTGGTGGGGTGCACAGCAAAGTAGACAAAGGCAGCTTAGGTCAGAGCTGTGCTTCCTCTGCGCCATCCAACAGGTCTCAATCTGATGCTGGCGATATGTAGATGGGGAAAAATCAGTGCTGCACGGGGCTTTCTTTGCTTGAGCCCAGGGGTTTCATGCATTGGATGTGCCAATTCTCTGCCTTGTCAAGTACTTTGAACTCCCATTGCGCTGTACCTGTGTAAGGTATGCATAAGCCTTGATGATCATACAACTCATGTCCATGGTCTGCGTAGGCTCAGTATAGAACAGACATGCTGTGTCTGTTTGGCAGGAATTGCTTTTTATGCGCAATTGTAGTATGATAGGATGGGGTAAGCACAGGCCAGACTGATGCAGTACCTCCAGAAACAATAAAAACATTGTCAACTCCTTTCTCGTAGAAAGCGTTGCCTGCTGTGAAGGCCATGTGCTCATCCACATCTGAGAGCACTATGATCTTCTGAGGTGCACCATTGATGTAAGCCAGGATCTCTGTGGTGAAAGGATTGCACTGCCTTGACAGCAGCCGGATGGGATAGTTTACAGCTGCACTGCACATGCAGCTGTCAGAAGCTGTGTTGTACACGGAGGCAGTGGACAGCAGAAAGACATCTCAAGCAGCAAAAAGGTGAAGTGATGTGCACCTCCTTTCAGGTGGTATTGTGTGAACTCATCCTCATCCCGCAAGTCCAGCAGAAGTGCATCTACCACCATGTCTTGCATCAATGCTGCTAAGCTGCTGACCTGCAGGAGAGACAGCGTGACTTGCCTGTTGTGTCAGCAGTATCTGCTGACATGCTGTAGGTCTACATGTGGTGTGCAAAACCTGCCCACCTTGAGCCTCTTGAAGTTCTCTCCTCTGTGGAACCTTGCATTGGCCTTGGTCTCTGACGACTTGATCTTCAATTCATTGCACCCAGTGTCTAAGCGAGCTTTGACATTGGCGTACTTCTTGTTTGGTGGTGGTGGACCCCCCTTTGGGACTCCTCCCATGGGTTTGGTTTGCAAAGGCATTGTACTGTGAGCAAATTATGCAACTCCGGCTCCGTCTTGCTGCACCAAGCCCCGCCCAAGGCCCCGCCAAAGGTCAAGCTCTACATGCGCTATCAACAGCAGCCAGATACAATAACGCCAACAGATGACTTGCAAATTCCAACTGATCAAGCTTGACAAACAACCTGTCTGGGCAACTTCAAACCAGTCAAGAACGCGTTGCGAACTTTCTTCAATAGTCTGTTATTGCGGAATCTTCCAGTCTTACAGGGAGGGTGCAGCGAGCACAAGCAAAGTGCGCAGCGATGTCAGCCAGCTGTCCCGGTGGGATTTGGAAACTTGTCTGCTGCATTTAATTTCTGTTCATTTCTTGCTGATTTCCCAAGCAAGTGTTGACTGACTACAAGCAACTCAGGGGTTCGACAGCACAGGGGAAGACCGACGGTCACTGTGCAAGGATACTCACGATGACACACATTTCAGTACAGATAAGAGTGTCAAGTATGGCACTAATTGTGTTGAGCTGTTCAGGTACATTACACAATAGAAGAGTGGCAGGCATGCTGAGTCACATACACTTCTGTCTAGACTATGCAACACAGCATTTGGCTATGTATACTGGCCAGCTGCAGAGACAATACAGCATCTTTCATTTGTACACTGTCTACTTCAAAGATGTAATCAGTTGGCAAGGACTCAAGCAGTGATTCCTGAAGAAAATCCCCTGTTCAAACAGGGTACAGGAGCAACAAGATAGTGTTGTGCCCCATCAGACATGGTACAAGTGGTAGATGCCTATGTGCCTCTGTGGCTGATGATCAGGATGTGTTTCAGACTCCTCATTAGTTTTGATCTGCATCATATGTTGGACAACAAGAGGGCATAGGCATGCCCCCTTTAGTGATGACTTGAAAACATGCAGACAGTGGTGCAGCAATCAAACTGTGGCGCGGGTGAAAGCATCTGCCTCTACACGCATGGCAGCTGCCAGATACACCCTCAGTGAGGCAGCATCCTTCACCAGAGATGCCAAACTTTCAAAAATCTCAGTCTCGAAGGCCTGGTACTCATTGCGCTTGGCTGCGTGAACAGGGCAATGGTTCAGACTATGGCAGGTTGGTGATCAATGACAAAACATGTCCTGAATATCCTGGCAGCAGCAGAATTTTGCAGGAACCAGCAGGAGTGGCGACTTTTCAACTGATGGGCAATCCAGATCTGCACTGAGCCTCAGCCATAGAAGATGTTGATACCTGACGCACATGATTTGAGAGAGTACCTGATAGGCTGGCATCCTTTGCCTCTAGTTTGGCTATCAAAGCAGGCTCTACTTTATCTTGAGCTTGCTGCTGCCGTATCCTTTTCAGCTCAAGCTTGTTGAAAGCTCGCCGCTCTGCATCAAACTCTGCAGCCATGCAACATCTCACAAGCCATGCCTGGAAGATGCCAAATCTTTGAGAACAACCAGAGCTTTTTTGGCAACAATAGTGATTCCATATCATCAGGCCAAGCATGTAAAGAACTTTGGGCCTGGTGCCTATACCTAGCCTCCGATTTTCTAGAGCCTTGATTCTGGAGGAGAAAGATCTGAAGACTGTAAGCCACTGATTTAAGGGGTTTAGTACTGTGGCTTGCATCTTCTGCCCCTGAGACATGACAGCATATCAGAAAGTATCTTGAATGGCTTCAGGGCCTGCTTCGATGATCTGCATGTATATACGCATCAGTACACATAGGCAGATCAGTGCCTCACCTGTTGCTGTGCAATGATTCTTAGCTCCTTGACCCGCACATCATGCAAAGACCCAATGCCAGTGCCTACAGCTGCAACGCTCTCCTGAATTGCCTCTGGCACAACAACAGGCTTGGCTTGGTTGGTCTCGCTGTCAATTTGGTATACATGAGGCATAGGTCTGGAGAGTGTGTCTTCTGTGGTGAGTAGCATAGCTGCAGTGAACACAGGCAGTTATTATCTATATCATGTATATACAGATCATCGCCATCTGAAACGTTGTATGTTCCTGTCTCTCCAGGAGTTACCTGATGTTGCAGACTCGACAGCCTTGATCTGTCTAGCGCATTTGTCCAGTCTGCGTGCGAACTCACACCCTTCTTTGTACATAAGGTTCACACGATCATTGCTGGTGGCTTTGAAATGTCCAGGGCCGCCGACTTCCGACACCTGTAACAACAGTGATATCTTCGCCAAACCAACACAGATACATGCTGTATGAAGCGCCACCTTTCCGCTGCGCGACAAAGCACCTTCTCTCGAAACCGACCAAACACTCCCTTGAGTGATGGTGTATGTGCTGCTGCAGCTGCTGCCTATTGGCACTTGCTGCGCTCGCTGGAATGTGCAACTCAGTGCTGCTCTGCAGCCCATGATTCAGGCGACATTCCCCCGGGGAGCTTCCTTCCCATCTCGTGAAAACCAAAACAGTAACGCCATGCCATGAAACGCTCTGCTGTGATGAGCTCGCTCTGTTTCGTCACAGGCTGCTCATGAACGCTGCTGGCAACACCATTGCAGTGCTGCTGCTCCTCATCTGTGTTGTTTTGTGGATGATTGCCATGTACAACCAGTGGAAGTACGTCCATACGTGATCAGCAGCTACCTTGCGCGCCACACAAAGGCGAACGCATGGCGGAACGCTACTCTCGATACGTTTCCAAGGTCGTTGTGGGACAGATAGCAGAGACCGCTGGATTCCAGGCTGTCCATGAATCTGCAGTGGACGTGCTCGCTGACCTAATGCTGCGATACATCGCTCAGCTGGGCTCCGCATCTCGTTCTTACGCAGAGCTGGCTGGCAGAACTGACTGCAACGTCAACGATCTTGTAAGTGTGACGAGCGTCCAGCTTGGCTCTTGACACAGTCATCGCTGACAAGCACAGTTCGATTGTTGCAGCTGCTTACCTTTGAGGACATGGGCATAGACCTGGATGAGCTCAGAAAGTTTGCAGCTGCTGGGGTGAGTACTTCAGGAAATGTCTGCAAACAGCTTGTCCTGTCTTAATGATTGCCACCAAGCGCCATCCTTTGCTGCAGCAAGAAGTGCCTTTTGCTCACCCTTTGCCACATTACCCAGTCAGCAAGGCACCCAGTCTTGCCCCGACCTTTGTTGACAAAAAAGAGGTGTGCATGTCTGGCTAGCAGAAACCTTTCATCTTGCTGTTTCCTCCCATTAGCACACAGTGACTGGTTTTTTACCTGCAGACACCACCGCCTCATGTGCCAGCCTTCCTTCCAGCATTTCCGGACAAACACACGTAAGCATGCTTGCGTCCATGTTCCCCTTTTTGCCTTTCTCAGGACAGCTGACTGCGTGTCCTCTGCACAGCAATGGTAGCTGTGAGCGTGAATCTGAAACTTATATCTTGCAGCCTATTTGGTTTCATGCATGTACATTAATGACAGCTTATCATTGTGGTGGTAGGTATGTGCAGACGCCTGCATACGCTGGGAATGAGCAGCAGCCTAGGCAGCAGCGCTTAGCTGCTGACAAAGCTCGTCGACAGGTATCTAAAAACAGCTTGCAGCATGCAAGTCCACCTTGCCAGCAGCGGCTGCCACACATGGCACAATCACTGCTGACTGTCCACATACACAGCATAGACATAGCAGGCTCCCACTGTGAAATGTACTCAGGTATTATGCAATGCAGGCTGAGAAGTCTTTGGTGAAGCTGCATGACCGGTCAATGCCGCCCCCTCCCCCCCCAAAGTATCCCCCTGGCGCCAAACCCCCAGGGCTGAAGCTTCCTGCCAGCATGGGCCCCCCTCCTCCCCGCCAAAAGCACACCAACCCCTTCTTGGCAGCCCCCCTGTGGGAGGAGGCTGCCAGGAGTGCCCCAGCACCTGAATCTGCCCTGCAGAACAACAGCAACTTTCCGGAGCAAGGTCAGTCCCTACTTCACACCCTAGGCAGCACCTGCTGCCATTGCAATCCCATCTTGGGTCGATCTGCACAGCTCTTAGGAGCGGTTACTATGATGGCATCGTGGGACGCTTACAGCAAGCTGTATGCAGCTACTATTGTCAGGGAGTTGAGGGACCACATGCAACACCTGGATCTGGCAGTCTGAATAGCCTATCAGCAAATCTATAGATGTACACAGCTAATAGCTGCAAAAACGCATTGTGTGTCTGTGTCCCCAGGTGCACAGTTTGGAGATGAGGAGGAAGAAGAGGATGAGGCTGGGCCCATGGAGGGTGTGACTGAGGCCTTGCCTGATGCTGGAGGTCAGCTTCCACTTTCAGCTTGTTTGCAGATGGGTCCTTGTCACATATGCTGCCTTGGACTGTATGTTGTCAGCACAAACGCACTGTTTCCAGATGGCTCCTTATCACATATGATGCTTTGGACTGTGTTTTGTCAGCACAAGCTCACTCTGTTGGGATGCACCATGTATAGGCTGTCTCAGTGTTCCCAACATCTATTGCTGCATTTGTTGCAGCTAAATGGTTGCTGCATTCAAGTTGTGACCTGCATTGCATGAACGTGTCTGCAGCCAAATGGTTCCAAGTGAACCCAAAGGACAAACGATCTGTGTTACTGTCTTCTTCACACTGCTTGCGCAGAGGTTATGATTGCTGTGATTGCCATTATTGCTATTATTGCTATGATTGTCATTATTGCTATCATTGCTATTATTGCTATCATTGCAATTATTGCTAAAGTTTGAGCCCTGCTGGAGCTGCCTTCCCTCACCACCATACACCACATCAAAGTTGCAGAGTACCAATTGACGGCATTTCGCTTATGACTTGGGCAACTATGATTGCATCTCTTGTGCAGCTGCCCTGTGCTGATTCTCAAGGCCTAGAGGAGATGCAGAAGTTCCTGTACACTGACTGCCATGCACTGTTTGTAGGACAATGGGCAGACTTGCAGGCTGAGGAAAGCAGGCAGGCTGCATCTGCAGGCTCTGCTGTTCCCTTTACACTAGACCTTGCTGGCAGCATGAAGCGCAAGGCGGTGTCTTCCAGACTGCAACAGTATGCTCTTGGTGTCATCCACTGCACAGCGCATGTGAGGTGTGACTTGTGATGACTGTGGCATGTGCTCACTGCTGCAGGCCTGCTCGCTTGCATGGCAAGAAAGGCATGTGTTGTGTGTGAAGCCCTCAAACGTCAGCTTATACAACACTTGTTGTACAGCTCATACAGAACTTGTTGTACAGCTTGAGAAGTATTTGCTATGCAGCTCCTGCAAATTCTGGTAGTACAGCCTATACACTACTTCTTGTATGGCTTATACAGTCGTTCTTGTGCAGGGATGTGCAGGATGCTTTTGCAACAGCTGATGATGACATGCCTGCTGTACAGCCTGCTGGTCGCACCTTATCTAGTCAAAAGAGCAAAAAGTCTCAGAGGGATCCTTCTTTGCAGCATGCTGAGCAAATTCTTGCAGCGGGAAGTGATGCACTAAAGATGCAGCAACAGTAGTAACTGAAGGTCTGCATTTCAATGCTGCATTGAGAGCGATGTTTAGCACTAAACGCACCACATTGACTTGATTATGCATGTAATACACGTGCAAAAACATGTTGTGAAATACCGAAAGCTCATAAGCATTTACAGAAGTAGCGTGTGATGCACAACGAAAGGCGGGTGTTATAACCATGGATCCACCATATTGCATGTGTGGCTTACGGCTGGCACCTATCAGTAGCTTTACACATCAACAGTTGATGTTACAGTTACTAGCCGAGCTGCAACTACAGACATAGCAACTTTCTCCCTTCATGCACATTTCGTTTGTAACACCGCAAGCCAATTTGTTGCCTATCTGGGTAGCCCTTTGAAAATTGCGTTGGGCGTTGCACAACTGCACAACTGATTTGCAAGGCTGCTATACACTTGAAGCTTTTCAAAGCGTGAGACTATGTCAGCAGCGTTGCAACACTTCCCAGGAAGGCCAAGTTGAGAGTGGTCTCTGCAATCAGAAGACATTCTATCAACACAGCAAACCAAAAATGCACTATTCTACTGAGCTTCTGTTGCATATTCAGCACTCTCTCTGACGCGTTGCGCCTTCCACTCACGCTTACTATGCCGTCTTGAGCTCAGAACTTTCATAGGGCCCTCAGAGTTTTCGTCAAAGCCAAATGCTACAGTGGCAGGGCCTGTCTTCAGCTGCTCCTGGACATCCTGAAAGTTCACGGGTTGCAGAAATGGACTGACTGCCTCATCATCAGGCCCTGTCAGAACTTGGGCCGGATTCTCAGGGTTGGGTCCAAATCTGCATGATGATCACAGAAGACGTGAGCACTGGCAATACACAGACTGCACAATCACTGCTTTACTGCATCATGCAAGCCAAGCAGCAGGTCTGAAACGTACACAGACTGAAGCAAAAACCAGTGCAGATACATACATGTGTCGATGCAAAGCAGAGCAGAGCAAATGAACAGCAACTGTCAGACTGCAGAGTTGCACAGAAACCCGTGCTCGGCCTAGTGGCTCAGCCTCACACATCAAGAGCAGCGATGCAATGGTACAGATCTGCACAGCATGTAATAAAAAAAGTTAACACAAAAGAGGCAATGACTCTTACTTGAAGCCGTTAGCGATATACAGGGCACCTTGCCCAATGTTGTACTTTGCATTGATACAAACAGGATTGGGGCCCAGCACCATGGCAAAGAAGGCGTACGTCAACTTTGGATTCTTGCAGGTCCAGAGGGGCACCATCCTTTTGTCCTTCAGCTCCTTTGCAGGTGTCATGGCTGCACAACATCATTATGATTATTACTATTATCATCATTTTCGTTATTGTTTTTCGTGTTAAAATTATCATCATCATCATCATTATGGCTGCGAGACAACACACCAACACTGAATGACTGATGTATATCTGGCTACCCTCAACACCCTACAAGAATAGCAGCAACACATAACAGTGTCACATGCAAATGGAACACCAACAAGGCACCAGACCATGTGAAGGTGCTTGCCCTTCAAAAAGGCACAACGGCTAGCTCCCAGCCAATGCAATAGTGCAACAACTGAGCTTGATCAGTGAAGTCGAAACTGCATTTTGCGTGCTGACTATTCTGACCTGCTGCTTGATGCATGCATTGAAAAGCATCAGGATGAGACCATGCAGGCAATTTATGCTGTCATGCAGCTGTCAGGAGGGCAGTGAATGTCCGTACTATTGCCATGTCATCGCTATTACAATGTCATCACTATTGCACTGCAAGGTACACAGGAGAAAAGGTTTTCAAGCCGTACAGCATGACATGACACGGAATGTACAGAGCTTTTGGCAGTGCGTCGCACAAGTACAGTACCTTCAGCTGAGAAGTGACCCTTCTGGTTGGTAGAGAAAATGAAGTTGGTCCCAGACAGAATGTCGTCACCCTTGACAAAGCCTGTCTTGGCAAGGTGCTTGCCTGCAGCCACCACTCCAGCATCACTGCTTTACAACCAGACACTCGCTATCAGCTGAGTATTGCTGGAAGGATCAGTTCCCAAGCATACTACTTATGGAGCCAGCATTACCCATGCATAAGCAAACACCTCGATCGAGACAAACTGCATTGTTTTTACAGATGAGTGTGTGACCACAATGTACACTTTGCTCTTTTGCAGTCCAACACTGACTTGTTTACAGTGCGATTGACAACACGGTGGCAGGATTGTGGCATGACATTACACACTTATTGTGAGCATGCAATGTTGCCATCTGCATGCAACTTGCAATTTGCAACACACTGCTCACCATCTAGTGTGCTGCACATGGATTTCAGCAGCGCCACATCGCTGGAGTCATCTTGACCCTTGGTCACCAGCTGCAGGTTCTCCATCATGCGCTTCTCCACATGCTTGCGCAGTGTGGGCAGGGGGATGTTGCGTGAGGGCACTGCCATCAGGGTCAGCTCTGTCTGCATCACGTGCCACCTTGCCTCTGTTACTTCGGGACAAAAAGCCACCGATGATCACTCCTAACCATGTGGGTTTGAATTGCGTACTGCATGCTCACTGGATCATGCAAGGGACGCATGGGATATGGTACATCGACAAGTTGCTGCTTTCAAGGCATGCTACCGATCAAGATTCAATAAGAAACTGTCATTGGTCTCTACTCCAGGTATGGCATGGTGGCCCATGCCTATTCATAGTTGAGTCAACTGCAGATTTTAGCAGTGCAACACTGAGCAGAAGCTGTACAGCAGCATGCATGGTTGAGGGGTGTCACGCTCACCCCAGAGCCATGGGTGATGATGTCCTGATAGAAGCCTTCACTCCACAGCACCTCGTCCGGGTCTCGCCCTGCACCATCATCATGTTGCTAAACAAGACAAAGCATACAAGAAAAGGAGAAGACCCAGAAGATGGACATTGAAGCAGCAGCAGCCGCAGCAGCAGCACACAGGATCCTCTACAAACAAAAGGGGATGCCAATACACACTGCAAGCGCGTGTCAATGACAAGCGCGAGGTGACACACCTGCCCAGCGTTCTTGCAAGCTGCCACGTATTCGGTCAACTCTGGCGTACACACCAAAACCGACATCACGCAGGCCTCCAAATGCATATCCAAGCAGGGGCCGTTTGCTCCAAAGTGTGCCTCTACCCAACAGGTCCTGCACATATGGATGGCAGAGTTACATCACTCCAACATGGGCCATTATGGAGTGCACTGAAATGCTGACTACTCACACCAGGAGTGAGATGCATGCAAGCTAGACAGAGCCTAGCAATCAGGCATCCCACCTGACATCAAAGTTGCTACCTTGCAAGTCAATCAGCAGTGGTCGAACACAGCACAGCATGCAGCTGTGCACTTTGTGTTGCACGATGGCATGGGCACTCACAACTCTTGTCAACCTACTTCTGTCATGTGATGTGACCTCTTAGTGCCTATGTGCGTAATTGCAAAGTTGGCCTCATCACTGAACGTGTGATGCTGTCCTTGTGGCATCCAGAGACACCGATCAGTGAGCAATAGTCTTTGAAGGTGAGTTAGTATACCAATGAAAGCTGTTCTTCTTCATCAGGTCTGAGCTGCATCTTGGGGGCGCCAGGCCTCAACACCCAGCCTGGCACCTCATCCAACCCTGCTGTCTTGTTTCTACCAGTATAGTGAACCACCGCCTTCCTGTGCTTGCGGTGCCTCACCTTCCTCATCTTCAACCTCCCGAACCAGCTGACGAATTGTCTTCTGCAAGACAGCAGGGCCAAGGCTAAGCAAAGGGCACTCAACCACTGTACATGTGATAAACATGCGAGCTGTGGTGACTTGAACATCAGCGTGAGAGCCCATTTTGGACAAAGGCAAGACAGAATCTGAAAATTGCAGCAGCTGAATGCAGCCGACAAACAATGCAACACCAGCAGAAGCAAACAGGTAGTGCATGAACAAAGCTGCTGGAGGAAGCAGCTGCTTGAAAGACAAGATGCATAGCCGCACATGTGATTACCTTTTCACCATCGAACTCCACTTTCTTGTTCAGCCACTTCTGCGTCTGCACATAGTGGTACAGTTCCTGGCGCTCTTCGGTAGTCATTTCATTAAGCTGGACCTTTGCTCGTTCAACCATGCGTTTTTTGCGCTCTTTCTTTGAGAGATGTTCATCTTCATCAGGTTCATCCTGCTCCTTGTGCTTTCGGCGCCTCTTGCTAGAGCTGGGAGTGTTGTCAAGCGAGACTGAGGCGAAAGCTGGCTTCCTGGGTAGGCAATTTCGCTTTTCAAGAGCAATCCCGCCAAGAAACACATTGCATGTCAGTCAGGCTTGCTTACCGCCGGTGGAAATGGGCACCGCTAGGCCCAGCGTGGTGGTTGACCATGCCTGAGGAGATCAATAGACGCTGTAGTTGAGTGCCGCAAAAGCTGTGCACTGCGCCAACATGTCTGCCAGCCTCTATCCATCTGTCTTGTAAACACTTACAAGCTGAGTTGAGGGGGTCATTGTCACGCGAATCCATGTTGCCGAGACTCTTGCTGCAATCCAAGACTGAAGTCAACAGTCAACGAATAGGGTTTTTGCACCTTTTAGCTCGTTCGTGTTCCTGGGAATAGCAATTGCAGCGAGTCTATAAGCCGCCATAGTTCTGCTACAGCGAAGCCTCTTTCACGCTTTCAGACCACGATCAACAGTAACTATGCGTGCCAAGGTGAGACATCTCGTGTTCAGGCCGTCCATGTTTCATCCCTGCTGATGGTGCCTGCAGCTTTGTGCTGCTGTCTGCGATCAGTCCCTATAATAGTTGCTAACACTTTTGTCGTGACTATCTGCAGTGGAAGAAAAAGAGGATGAGGCGATTGAAGCGCAAAAGGAGAAGGCAAAGGAGCAAATAGATGCACACTCCCAGTCTAGTTGACACGCCGCCCAACCTTAGCAGTGACTCTGATATCGACCAGGGTACTGACATATAGAGACCATACTGTAACATATGGCTGGATGCATTTCCACTCACAAAGTCTGGTACTGGCATGTCACTCGTCGTCCCTACTGCCTTCGTGAGGCATTCCAAAAGAAACACAGTTGCCTGGCTTGCACCCCAGATTTCATCAAAGTGCATTGAACTGTGTTCGTAGTTGTTTCAGCAAGTCTTGGGTATCACTGTGGTCAGGGAAGGCCTCAATAGCGCATTGTGCTTGCTTGTAGCAATCCTCAAGATTGCCTGTGCGTAACGACACCAGGGCACCATTGTACCAGGCTTCATATGCCTGTGGCGCCAGCTTCTGTGCTGACTGAAAGCGAGTCAAGGCAATCTTGTCATTCCCTTGGCGAACTTCCAACACTGCCATGTTGGTCAAGGCCTCAGCATGTGTGCTGTCCATACCCACGGCTACCCGAAATGCTTGGTATGCCATGTTCACATCACCAATGCCTGTTGCATCATAAAGTTGATTATACCATCACGACATTAGCAACTGCAAAGCCAACATCTCACAACAGTGCAATCAAACGCAGTCAGGTTGCATTTCGATTCCAGGGCTGACACTGTAGCCCACACAATGTGGGTAGGCTGGGCAAATAACAACTGCAGATGCATGCAACTCCATAAGCAGCAGCAACACAGCTTACCCACAGCTACTTGACCAATGTTGTACCAGACATCTGCAAGGTTGCTATCATCTGCCACCGCAAAGGCACGTTCAAAGCAGCTTAGTGCCATGTCATGTTGCGAAGCGTAAAAGCAGCACAGCGCAAGGTTGTTCCAGAGCTCTGTGCTGTTGACACCTGCAGCACATGGTGACACCACAGCGCTGAGACCACAGCGCATGCAGGCCGAGCGCTGCTGAGCATCCTGAATGACCTGTTGGTCAACAAATCACCAAAAGCATCAGAAGCGGTGTTTAACAGTGAAATCGTCCACAAACTCAAGAGGTGCTTTAGGCCAAATGCATGTTGCCTAACTGCAGTTGCCTGCAGTATCTGCCACAGCAACATGAGTGGCGCAGCATGCCACACAATTGCATACCCATCTGTAGAATGCGTCGGAAGTAAATCATGGCAATCTCTGGCTGGTCTGAGTAGAATTGGTAACTGCCCAGGCATGCTATGGCTTCCACATTGCCAGAGTCATATTCAAGTACCTGCACAAGATTACATCTCGCCTCCTGCATTCCTTGCACGGCATGGGATGAGCTAACGTTGCAATTAGCATGCAAGCACCAGCATGCAATGCCGCTGTGCACTGGACGTGCCTGTCAATTGTCTTAAACTTGTCTTAAACTTGTACAGATGAATCACCTGCTTGTACAGCTTGACACCCTGCTCCAAATCATTCAAGGCATCATACACACGTGCCTGCCCAAGCAGCAGATCTATCTGGCCCTCTTGTCTAGATGCCGCCTGACTGTACTGCTCCAAGGCTGTTTGAGGCTGGTCAATACGTATGTACACCTGCAAGCAATGCTTGCTGTGCTGAAAGCTTGCATGCATCAATAGATCTAAGCAGCGATGGCTAGCTGCTGGTGTCGCCCTGGCTGGGCTGTAGCTGGGCAACAACCAACATACTGACAGACAGGACGTGTCGAGGCAAATTGCACTGCATGCCATCCGAGCAGTAACAGGCAGGCATGCCATCAATGCAAGCAGAGCAGAGACATTGCATTGCTTGCATTACCATATCAGCAATTTACTCACATCTAGCCTTGGGCAGCAAGCATGCATGAACACGTATCATGTTGGCATCAAAGCTGTGCCGGTGCGCTACCTTGCTCAGCTCTAGTACTGTTGTCACCATGTCAGCAGACTTGAGTGCTGACAGAAACTGCTTCTCAGCCTCTCTCAGCATTCCCAGCTGGTAGTAGCACTTGCCCAGACGTGCCTTCCACCACCAATCCTGCTACAGTGCTGATGTTCAGCACAGCTTCATTTTCGAGCTGCTCAAAGATTAGATAGGCTGGGGTGTCATGCATTGCCATATGGAAGACCCTCAAATGCACAAGCATACAATGCTAATCACTAAATACTATTTGTGGTTGATCAATTGATCTGTGTGATATTTCAGAGTCATGTGCTGCTCAGCCCTGTCTGGCAAGTCTGAGATTAGCTGAGATGATCTGTTTCTCTAATTGATGTCTAAAATCATTGTTTGTGGCGTTGCAGGGTTGGGAAGTTCACTGATGTTGAGCTTGTCATACGTGAAGTTGTGTCAACATGGCAGGCCAAATGACAGATGCTAAAAGCTTTCAGAACCTGGTGTATGTGTACATGGTAGCATTTGCGATGGTGCAGCCCCTTCTGCCACTACAAACCAAGATGGGCACACCTCAAACTTGTTGCTGGCAGTAGCATGAGCACAGAGCTCCAAGGCTCTCTTGGGATTGTGCTCATGGTGCAGCATGTAGTCGCACAAAGCCCGAGCTAGGCAGGGTCTTGCTGCATACTTGCGCAGGTCCAGCTTGTCCAGATTGATGAATGGTCCACCACCATCTGACAAGAGAGATGCTGTGCCAAGGCGGACAAACCTGTGGCCACAGCAAGGGATGTCAGACAGCTTCCTCACAAGCACCACCATGTTTGCAAAGCAAACAGGGCCTTGGGTGCAGTCATTCATCACCCGTGAACTTGGCAAAATAGTTACATCACCCGTGAAGTTGGCAAAATAGTTACATCACCCGTGAACTTGGCAAAATAGTTACATCAATGCCTCAGTGACACGGCTTTGTGTGCAATGCTTCTTGGAGGTGCGCAAGCGCTTTACTGCAGGATTACCTGCCACCAGAAGTGACCGGTCGACTTGTTCCTGGTCTACCACCTCGCAGTGCTGCCTCAATAGAGCTTGTCCCTGGCTTGTTTGACGTGCCTGGCCTGTTTGTTGTACCTGGCCTGTTTGAGGTGCCTGGCCTTGCAAAGCCGGTGAGTGGCCTGCCACTCCCTGTCACTGGCCGTACAGCCTGGCTTGCGCCCTACCAGCACACTCTAGCAATTGACATCATTCAAATTGAGGCTGAGCAGCAAATTACATATGATTACAGCAATGTGCAGAGGGCAGCCATGCCAAAGCCTGGCTGCTCTCTCACCTTGCCAGCAGCGCTGGTCATAGGCCTGTTGAAGGATGTCCCAGGTCTAGCTGTTTGGGCGGTAGAGTTTTCGTCAAAGAGTGAGTCTGCAATGCCCTACAGGGTTGTCATGAGAGTCTTTGTATTCATCTTGCTTTTGTAGTCTACTTGACAGTCGCAGCTACTTGCACACCTCCTCTTCGACCTCTGTATCGTCTATCCATTCTCGCGACGTCAGAGCCCGAGTTTTCAAATGCCAGACTGCCTATGTGTTACTGCGCCGTTAGCATTTGATGGAAGCGCAAGAACAGTTCACCATGTTCGGTGATCATACCTGATCATAAGGGTTTTCTGCCAGGAGTCTGCTGCACAGCTCCGAGCAATCATCCCACTTTCTACGTCTCAGTCTGCTTTGTGCCAGCCACACCGGATCAACGCTTGCTTGAGGGTCCATAGTCAAGGTACATGGACATTGCTTGTTAAAAGGAGCCTTCCAGTATGCATAGGCTCTTTAGGCACTACCAAACTGCGGCACACCACGGCTCAACTCAAGAAGTTCGTATCCGCTTCTGCGCGCTTGAAGCCCTGCGTTGCATAAGGCATGATGAAATCATAGGGGTGCAGACTTCGCATATCAGCAAACAGGCATTTCAAGATGCAATTTCAGTAAGCAACTTCAACAGCAGCTTCTTTGCACTTTTGTTTGCCGCACCAGGATTCAAATGGCTGCTTGCGAATAGAAACACAGCTGCAATTCCGTTGTGTCTTACCAGTGACAAATGGTTAAGATTTGCAAGAATGTCAGGGCCATGCATGTGCAAAACAAGAGTATCTAGAAGTACTCTACACCATGTTTGGCTTGCAAATGGCAGTTATCTAACATGCTCAAGGCAAGTCGCAAATTCACCTGCACATTGACCTTCCTAGCTGTCACATGTAAGGAACGAAGTTGAGGAGGCAAAAGATTGATAAGCATACTAGTACACTCAACTTGCAAGTGCTGCAAAGAAACTGCTCTTGCTAAAACACTACCCTCCTTGATTGCCCAATGTACCTCAGAAGGCCCACTGGACAATGACTGTTGCAATATGACATGCAAGCTGCGGATAGTGGTGATGAGCTTCAGACCCTCCAAACAGTCTGTCACATCAAACACACTATGCATTGATAGCTGGACATGCTGTAGCTTGTTCAGCATGCAGGGCAGCCCATAAGTGGAGCCATCCTCAGGCCTAAACAAAACAGCAACCTGATCTGTCATGCTGAAGGAAAGCTGCTGCAGTTCTGGCAGCCTTTGCAGTAGATGACAATTCTTCAGATAGCAGCTAAGGAGTCTCAGGTCTAGCCGTCTGAGGTTTACAAGGTTGCCAATGTGGGAGATATCAACATTGTAATCTCCATCTGCAAATTCCCTCGGCAGCTGTTCATCAGTGTCAACACCTATTGTGAGTTCCATCAGCGTGGCTATAACCATGATATCCTCCATCTGCTTTTGACTTACGATGACAGAGATGTAGAGTGATCTCAAGTGCTGAAACGGTCCTGGGCAAAGCGAAAGAATTGCCATATCTGGCATTGAGACCAGCTTGAGCATCTCAACACAAGCCTCCTGCGCCAGCTGGACTTCTAAATTCCGCACGTTGGCAGGAGGCTGTGTGTCGATGCAGAGCTCCAGCTTTCTCAGGCCTGTGAGATGACTGAGGCTGAGAGTGCCACAGCCGTCGGCATCCACAACTAAGTTGTTCACCTCACAAACAGCTTGTATCTCTTGCAAAGATGGTTGCATCTGCTGCAGGCTCTCTGTGCTGATTTTTGTACCATCTATAAATACTTCAAGGTGCCCCATGCTTGCCAGAAACTGCCTGTCACAACTTTGTGGCAGTCCCCAGTCCCCTTGAGGGACAATGCTGAGCTGCCTCACACTATGCCCTCTTGCTTCAACCCATGCAGCAAAGCTGGCTGACTTTGCCTGAACGGGGCTGATGTCAAGCCTCTGCCAAAGGTCACACAGGGTGGTTGTTGTCCTTCTCCAGCCACTGCTGACACTGCTAAGCTTGACCAGTTGGCTGCTGCTAAGCTTCTCAAATACTTGCAGCAGAAGGTCGTGCTCGAGAGACAAGTTTTGCCAGCCGCTGACATCGTCTTCGCCCGCTAACGATGCAGATTCTAGCATCCTGCAAGGCTAGGCACATAATTTTGCAGCGTTTGCTCAGTCACGTCACGCACAGGCAGCTGACGTCGACATGTACAGGGGAACAATTCTGACCTGTACGGTACGTCAGTAGTCCAGTATGTCGCTTTAGACACCAATGAGTTGATCTTCAATGCGCAACACAAATTTGCTGCAGACCTTGCAATCCAATCGGGAATCTTAGTAGGAACGCTAAATTGGTCACAATAGCAACTCAATGCACGTCTGTGCAGACTGTGACAGCGCATTACAAGCAAAGCGATGTGACATCTCAGTGACATCTCTGCGTCGCAAGCATTGTCTGCTACCGGCTTCGACGGCCAGCCTCAGACAAAAATTGCTGTTGAAACCTCAAAGTTTAAGTTCAACTTATATGGTAAATTGTTGTAAGTTGTGCATCTTCATGACAGATTGTGCTGAACCAACATTGACGTGTCAAGACGTACGTCAGCAACAGTATGCACTATCAGATATGTGTGACCGATTATTACATAGTATGTAGCCTCAATTGTTGTTGAGTCAAACTGCCAACAAAATTCTTCACACGTCTAGAATAAACCGCCCTGGGCCTTTTCCTTTTCGTAAGTCTCGAAGTATTGGTATATGATGGTGACAGCCAACAAAATGCCTGTACCAGATCCAATGGCTCCCATGAAGTCAGCTACGATTGTAAGAGCACCGATACACATGCCACCAAATGCAGCAGCAATAGGAATGTAGCGGTTCAGCTCCTTCTTCAAAGATTGGACAGTATCCCGATGTCCCTTCATAAAACAATAAAGTCAGGTTCACCCCTGTCCAAGTGCGTGAGCTCAACATGAACAAATCAGACTTGCAGTACTTGATTGTTGCTGCAGCCAGGCCAAATCCTGACTTGGCCTATGCATCCAGAAAAGCAGCTGGGGGATCAACAATGGGTACCTGAGAAACCCAGCTATGCATGCACAGGTTTGCAGGCAAAACATGGAATACATGCTGTCTATGCAAACACAATACATGTTTTGTCATTAGCAATGACACATACCTGAAGGAACATTTGCTGCTCACGTAGCTGCTTGGCTACATCATTAGCACTGCTGCCAGAAACCTCAATCCAGGTCTTGGAGAATAGGGCACAGGCAGACAGCATGAACACAACATAGAAGACTGCATGCAAAGGATTGGCTGCCACTTCAAAGATGCTGCTGGGTGGCGAGATGTAGTACACCAAGCCCCCCACTGGATGCATCTGTCCAGAGAACTCATTCTCCTGCATCAGCAATGCACATAACGCTGTTGCTTGTTACTTGACGCTGTTGCTGCATCATGGTGCAGACACAAGCTCAAGAGGGTTGCCTGCAGCATGTGCATGTGCAGCTTGCACACTTGGATCAGCTTTCTGTGGTGATGCAAGAGGTGGGGCCTTGTCAACATTGTCAGAAATGCTTTGATAGCTGAAGGATTTCTCCACATGTGCGGTTGTGTCACATACAGCAGCTGCAGCTCTTACCCTCCAGCGGCCTATCAGCTTCACAATGAAGTAGGAGCCATAGCGTTTGAACAACAGCTGCGAGATGAAGTACAGGTTGGACACCAGGGCTGATTGCAGAATGATTGGCATGTTGGAGGTATAAAACAGCTTGATTGGGTACTGCTGTTGCTGACCTCTCCTCTGCTTGCTTCGCACTGGAAGATCAACCCTGAAGCCCTGCTTGTAAAACACAATGTGTCCCAAAACCTCTTGTGACCAGGCAATGCAACAGAGCAAAGGTGTGGGAGAGATGATTAGCAGAACCATTACTGAATAGGCAGTTGAACACAAAAGCTGGCAGATGTGCAGGCGGGCATGAAGGCAAACAGCAGGCACATTCACGCTGAGCATCTGCCTACCTGGAAGTAGATCACTACCAAGAAGATGGCAATGGTTGCCAGCAGGTTGGTGCAGTTGGGCAAATTGTTCCGGTAGAATGCCTCTTTCAAGGCACGCACTTTGTCACCTCGCTGTACCAACAGCTGGAAGAGGGCAATGACAGCACCCTCAAACTGGGGCCCTTGGGGCCCTGTGATTGTGTAAGGGCTGAAAGCCTTCCAGATGATGTTCTCACAGATGTTGGTGGCAATAAACAATGAGATACCAGACCCTAGACCGTATCCCTTCTGGAGCATCTCATCCAGGCAGATGACAATGATGCCAGCAAAGAACAACTGCAGCAGCATGCCTCAGATGACATCATCCACAGAAAGGGTTGTTGCGCAGGCTAATGAATAGCAGGTCTTGCTCACCTGAGTGATAATCAGAATTGCACTCCAAGCTCCCAACTCACGCACATCGCCGTACATGCCAGAAACCACGTATGCTACAGCCTCACCAATGGTGATCAGGACCCCCAGCAGTTTTTGAGCGCCATTTCTGATGACAAGCAACAGTTAGCAAATACCTGGTCTGGCTTGTCAAGCAGATGGCAGCAGACAATTCTTACAAGAGCTCTCGGTCTGCCTTGACGCTGTTGTCCACATCGATAATCTTGGAACCCGCCAACAATTGCATGACTAGTCCTGAAGTGACAATGGGACTGATACCCAGCTCCATACACGTCCCTCGATTGGAAGCCATGATTACACGTGCCCAATAAAATGGATCAGACCCGGCATTGGTTTGGATGCCGTATAATGGAAGCTGAGAGCAGACAAGAAACACAAACAGCGCGACAGCTGTGTAGAGAGCCTTCTCCCGGAAGGGCACTCGGCGATCTGCTTGTGATACATCAGGCAGGACTGATAGGAACGGTCTGACCACGTCTAACGGACGCATGATTGCCCCTACGGCTACCACCCCTCTGCGAGCAAGCAAAAAGAGCCGAACTTGGCCCGACAGAGGCTGTCACTTGTTGAAGGAACTGCGGGAAGGAGGGGGCTGCTGAGGCCTGCTGCTCTCCATAGCTGTTACGATGAGTTACGGTTGCGTAGTATGGAAGAGAAACTCGGACAGGTGCATGGTAGTGCCACATCTCTCCTGGCAGGATGTTTCAAAGCTGTTCGACCTTGGGCACGCTATCCTAGGCACAGATACTCACCACAACAAAACAGAGTTTTGAGCCCAGCGCGTTGACAATCACCGAATGGGAGCTCTATACTAGCAGTACTGCAGCTGTGTGCTTGCGCGATCAAATTTTCAGGGTATATAAGATCCTGCGCAATCTTGCAGTCTTCCCTGATTGTATCAAAACGCCGGTGAAGTGCTGAACTTAGCAGCACACGCCAAAAGACACTGCGCGATACACTTCGCAATTGCGTAATCATGTTCAGAAAATAAAATACTTGATGGGCATGCGCAATACTGCTGTTCCATGCTGCATCATGCGTGATATTTTATGCGAAGCCTCAGTGAAATAGAAAATGTTCCATCGCGTGATTAGTTTTGGCCTGTAGTGTTATCCTGTTCACAACTTAGACGCATTTTCATGACATTGTGATACAGATGACACCATATGGTCACCAAGCATGCTGTCCTGAGGCACAACGAACTGAATGCCCCAGCCAAATCCTGCATTGTGCCAAGGGCTTCTTATCTCGCATAGTGTAAAAGACTCACCATGCTCAAATCCATGCTTTGCTGTCAGCTTTTGTGTACTTGCAGATTTGTAACTAGTTTGCGCTCTCTGCATTTCATATTTGCTTTCTGCGTAGCTCTTCGCAGTCCGTCTGTCTTCGGATCGCGTTTGAGTGTCACACCCTCCATGCTTTGCTGTCAGGGCGATCCGAATTGCCCTCGTTTTCCCGCCCCGGGATGCAACCAAACACTGTGTGCATCTGTCGTGCTTACTTTCGCCAGCTTGGGCTTGCATCGGCATCACCTCGGCTCATCTAAAGGACCACAGAGCTTTTCGCCTTCTGCAACTTCCCTCCTTCACTACCTGCACCCCCCACCATCTCCAACAGCATTCTGGTGTCAGGACAGCTCTTCTGCTGCGCCCTGCACACCCTGTTCAAGAGCGTTTGGTCGCTTGTCAAGGTAAGTCGACCAGAGTCTTCTGGGACTTGTGAAGTCATGCCATCTGTGATCGACGATATCATCTGTTGCCTGTGCACTCTGACTGTGACCACTTCTTTTCCATACTCTGAGCAAAACTGCTCTCGCTGCTCAGTCCGACCAATGCATGCACCGCATACTTCAACCTCATGATGATTGCGGAAGCTGTGTTGGCCAGAAGGTTGTACAAATCATACCATTTAGACAGTCAAGGCTATGCACTTGGCTGTTTTGAGGTAGTTCAACTTCACCGACAACGGCAGTTCTGTTCCGCAGTGGTGGCCGACAATGCAGCTGTCTTCAGTCCTTGGCGCAGTGAGGGCTCATTCCCTGGACGGTCGTCAGGACGTCTCGAAGGAAGATTTGGGCCCGAACGAACTGCTGGCTTTGAAGGGTCTTCGAGACCTGCTCCCAAACCACTCTGAACACAGATTGCTGGATGTATTGAGGCGGACGCAATTCGATCTTGCAACAGCAGCTGATTTGTGTTTTGCTGATGATGGGATCCAGGCTTGCAGCCCAGATAGACACGTTCCTTCTGGCAGGCCTCATAAGCCTGACGCCCAACAGGTGCCCACTCCTGAAAAGCATCCTGACCTTTTCCCCAAAGAAAATGCTTATGTTGCTAATGACTATGACTCTGTTGAACATCAAGACACATCGGATTCTCAGTTGTTCCAGCAGCAGGTTGACATGCAATTGCAGAGTTGTCCAGAATTTTTAGTTCAGAACCAAGGGAAATGTCGCCAGTGGTGGCGCAAACAAGATGCCCACAAGCTGCGTATTACGCCCACGTGTGGTCTTCATGCTAAGCAAGCTGATATTTATTGTCACTTGACCAAGTCTCCCACAAGTCCAGCTCATTCTGCAAATCTGGGCGCACCAAGCAAAGCCCTGGGCACGGAATATTGGCCACAGCAGGGGTCACTCAATGAGGTTGCACATGACCTGAGTCAGGTCAGCATTAGCACGACAGCAGCTTGGCCACAAGTCAGCCAGTCTCAGCAGCTTGATGATGCAATCTCCAACAATTCCCAATCAAGTGTCCCGCTTGAGCAAGATTGGCTTGAACCTTCTGCAAGCTTACATGAGCCAGAACATTGGCAGAGGGCAATCTTTGCCGGTGACAACTATCCTGAGGACGCGCTGCAGAAGCTGCAATACCTTAAGCAGGTCTTCAGCTCATTGCCAGATGGACTGATTGAAAACAATCTGCGTGAGACTGATTATGACATGGACAGAGCAATCGAGATGTGCTTTGCTTTGCTCAGCATGGAGAATGGCGTAGCATCTGGTGACTGGAGTGATAGCTCAGAAGCTGACACATCATCTGTTGTGCCTGACAACCTGGAGCAGCCTGACTCCCCTCAGATATCTGCTGCCCACTGGCCACAGGATGACTCTGAGTCCCTACAGGTGCACACAAGCGCCTTCTGTGCTGCAAAGTTTTGTTTCTGCTGTTCAACTGTGTCAAACGACCCTTTATGCAGTGGCAGGGCAAGAAGGTCTACATTGCAATGCATTTTGATCTGCATGTCACATGCTGCAGCCTCTCATTTGACATATGTATTGCATGCTCAGTAAGTCATGCACAGCGTTCAACACCTTTGTCGGCTGAAGTCTTGTTGCTGTGCAGGAACTGGACTTTGAGCAGAAGATAAGCAAACTCTGTCACGAGTTCCCTGCAGTGCACATTACTGAGGTCACTCAGCTTTTGTCGGCATCAGATGGATCCTACGATGGTGCCTTTGCGTTTCTGCTGATGCAACTGGAGGAAAGGGATGCAGAGGTATGCATTGTGCTGTAATGCAGTAGCATGTGTATTTGCTAAGTTGAGGTGTCAGCATGTTTGTCCTATCTTTGAACTGTCCTACCTGGGTTCGCTTGAATTGTGCCTTGAAAAGACTTGCTCCTGTTGCTTTTGAAGCTTGCTGTCACTGGTGAGAGCTTATTCTCAGACTTGTCGTGTCATATCAGGACTGTCTGTCGGAGATCTGATGTTGCAGTGTTCGATCTCTCCCTGAATAGCATTTACACACATGTGCACGTGACACAGCTTTCAAACATAGTTCCCTGCTCTCCTCAGGCAGTAGCTCGCAAAGAGCGTGAGGCCAAGGATCGGGCCTTGGCACAAGGCCTTCAGGAAGTGGAGTCAACACCTGCACCTGCACCAACAACCATGAACCCCACTTGGGGGCCCCCCTCTAAGCGAGCAAACCCTGCAGCTGAGGTCAGTCAAGTACACGTCAGCTTCTGAATCCACTACCTTTGCTTCTCTACGGCTGGCATGCAGGCTCCCTGATTTGTTGCTCCATGTTTCCCTTGCATACTGAAGCTCCTTGTGCCATCATCAGATGCTGCATCATCAGAGTCTGCACAAATGCTTATCTCTATATGCTTGATACCTAGTGTACAAGCTGCACAACAACAAACCATGCTGTTTCTGTCCTGTTGTATGCTCATGCTCGGAACGTAACTGCAGGACAATGACCTTGACTGGCTAACCAGCAAGGATCCGTCCATGCAGCCAAAGCTCAGCAGCCTGAAGAGGATGTTCCCACAAATCAGTCATGCGGCTCTTCAGAACATGCTGGTTGCTAATGAAGGCTGCCTGAATCGTACTGTAAGGGTATGCAGAATCAGATAACTTCCTGCCCCAGTTGCATGCATACCATGGCACTGCACACAGCATCCCGAACATGCCTTCAGCAGATGTGTCAACTTGTGTCGAGCTTGATTGCATTGGCGTAAAGTAGTCAAAGAAGTGTAAATTATAGCTATCACACTCATTGTATAATCAACGGCTTTGAAGCTGCATGCAAAGGTCTGCTGTCAAGTCTTTCAACCATGCCAAGCTAGCATGTGATAGTGCTGTGTGGCATGCTGCAGGCGGTGCACCAACAGATGCCTGAGACCCGGTTGCCTCAGAACAAGGTCCCTGAGTACAGGCCTCCTGTCGTCCCAGGCAGGCTTGCCCACCAGAAGACCATGTCATCACCTTCCCCTGCAGTCCCCCAGGGTGTGCACACCAGCCGCCCTGTCACTCCACCTCCTGGGTTTGCCCTTCAAGCTGCTGTCGGCGCTCATCCTGCCCGACTGCAAAGATCAACCGGAAGACCCAGGGGTGACAACGACCTCTACAATGTAAGCATTCAATGCTGCCTGTGTCTCATGTTAGTGCATGTTGGCTCACAGGACTAGGGTTTAGGCACACCTAGTAGGTACCTGGCAAAACCCATCAGCTGGAGCGCCTGTAAATTATTGTTGTGAATGCTGCCTGACGTGCTGCGCTTCACTGCAATCTCCACAATGTAGAAACGCGTGTGTACTGTCCCCAGACATGTCCGAGTTTAGATTTCCGGTGTAGGGATGACGTTTCTGAATTGAATAGACGTTTCGGGATTGAGAAGAGCCATTTGTATCATGTAACAAACAGCTTGCTCTGCAGGCCTGCTTGTGTTTCTTGCAGCTTCTTCTGGGCAATGTCATGTTGTGTCTCTTCTTTCACTTGCAAGTCAAAGTCTGCTGTCTTTGCAGTTTGCTGAGCGCATGTTGCTGCCACAGCATGCTGGTTACAGGCTTTGTAGGCTCTACCAAGGACCCGTTGACCACTTGGTGCTGTTGCAGGAAGCGCGCTCGAAGTTCCGCAATGCTCAGGCACAGATTGCGCTCTGCAAGCAAGAGTTCTTCTCTGCACAGCGGGCCGGTGACTATGAAAAGCAGGCGTTCTGCACATCACAGATTGAGTACTGGCAGCAGAAGGCTGTGGAGGAGAAGCAGAGAGCACACAAGAAGATCTTCTCCAGCAAGTATGTGTCCAGTCTGAAGCGTATTGTGTGAGCAAACCGGTGGCACACTTCTTCTGTCTATGGAGCTGTCAAGATGGTGTTGATTTTTGACAGCGTTGTCACAAATGGTGGTAGCACTGACCCACATCTTGCATGCTACACCACCTTCTGTACTTCCCATGCTCAGGGTCAACTCCAAGCAGGCCGGAAAACACTTGCTTACTTGTGGTGTGATGCTGAAATGCTAAGAGTTGAGGGTTTGTGGTGCCCTTTGCAGAAACGCAGAGGTGAGCAACACATTCAAGGTGGACCTGCATGCACTGCACGTGGATGAGGCTGTGGCAGAGATGGAGAAGACAATCCTGGACCTGTCCAGGTTCAAGTGTAAGCACCACCTACTTCTGTAGTGATGGTTGCCGAGTGCTGAACTTGTACAACATTGTGTGTGCGTGTTTGCCGAGTGCTGAACTTGTACGACATCGTGTGTGTATGTTGAGTTTGCAGTGGTGTCAGCGCATGCATGCTGATGCACAGTAAGTCTTGTACACTGTAGGTTTGTTTGCCATGCAGCAAGCTGGGTGCATAGACAACAGCTGTCCTCCTTTTGTGTTTGACATTGCATGCATGATTGATGGTGTTCTCTGGTTTTGTCTTAGTGGTGAGAAACCCTGTTTGCAGGCACCTGGAATGTTGAGGTGGTTACAGGCAAGGGTCTGCACAGCTCTGTGGACGGGCCGAAGATCCTGCCAGCTGTCAGGCACTTTCTCAAGGAGAGGTCATATGAGTTCTGGGAGGTGCCAGGCATGGTGGTCTTTAAGATTCACCCCACTGTCTCCGAATAGTCACAGTCGGCTTTGCCTTGACGACGCTGCTCACCCTGTCCTTTTCTGATTTTGTCATTCTAGGCAGTGCTGCTATGACTGCCATATGCAACATATGTGTAGCAAGTTAGTTCTCACTGCCCCATTTGTACAGTTTCGTGACCTGATGACAAAACTGTGTGAAATGTGAACAGTACATACTGTCAGGGGGTTTCAGTCTGTTGTTAGCTGCTGCTGCATCAGCCAAAAGACTTGTCTCAACATATTTTGTGAATTCAGGGTGTGCCTTGGCAAAACAGTTTTCAGAAATCATTGGCACCTGTAACGCAATATGTACATACTGTTGTCACGTATTCAAACACTCAGTTAGCAGTTGTATCCGCAGGCTGAGTATGTCTTCCCTGTAATGAACAACCAGTATCTTGAACAGCCTTTTCGCTCTCCCACAACATGCATCCCAGGGTTGCAGCCTCAAGCAGCAGCTGTTTCAGAGTAGTCAGGCTCAATGCTATCAAATCGGGTTCTGGCAACAAGTCTTCTGGACTAGGCTGTGCTGTCTGCCAACCTCGAGCCTGCTTGGAAGCAGCAGACCGAGCAGCTTCTTCAGCAGCTACAAAACCACAATGACAGTGTTATGATTCTACTTGTAACTGCACACTACATGCTATGCACAGTTAAAAAGTGTTTTCAGCAGCCAGAATGCACTGCAAACCTAGTGATTCAACACTGCTGGCCAAAGCAGTCCGCCTGAATCTGTTTCCGCCCACACTCTTTTATGCCATTGACTCACACACAAAGTGTTGCCTGTCACGCAGCTTCAGTACCAAAGCATATGCTGTCAAGCATCCCCTGATGACCAGCATGCACTTTGAATGTATGCACCATGACCTACATCACAGCCAAGCACTTGCAGCTAGTATATCATGCATGCAGCACTCACACACTCAGAACTGCTGGAACCCCGGTCCTACAGCACGCCTAATAGCTTGGCCAGCATGTGAACGCCACTCACCAACTCTGTTTTGAGTATACATAGGGGGCAGTCATCCAATCATGCATGATGAAGGCGGAAGAGCATACCTCCAGGAGGGCTGTAGTGTTCAGCAAGATGAGCTGCAGGCGCAAAATTGGCGCTGGACACAGTCTGAGACAGCTGCGGATATGGCAAAGCAGACACAGCTTCTAGCACAGCTACACCATCAGCGTCACCCCTTGATGGCGCTGCTGCTGCTGCCAAGCCTTCTCCAGAGCTTACGCTGCTAGAAGCAGTAGCTGCATCTGTAAAGGTGTCAGAGCCATCTGAGGCTGGGCTTGGCAGCTGAAACAACAGGCCAGTATGCCTGACTGCTGCATGCCAAGCTTGTTGCGTCTTCACTCTGCTTGCAACCCTGTGTTGCACAGTCAGTCTGAGCACCCCAAGCTGTGCATATCAATGATGGCCGAGGGTCGCAATGTGCCATGACCATCAAGAAGCGATCCTCTGTAGGTGTCTGAGCAGGCATGCAGCTCTGCCAGCAAACAGCCTTGATGACAGTCATGCCTGTGATTGAAAGATGTGCACTGTGGTCCGAGGTGATGCGCTTTCAGATACACGGCCTGTCATGTCCTACAGGCAAAAGCTCTTGCATCAAAACACAAGGCTGATCAGCTCCAACAACAACACTGTACTGACAAGTGCAGGTTTGACAAAGCCAATCTAATCCATCCAGAATCTCAATATATCTCAATGAGTCAGCAGTGCCATACATGCAGACTGCATGCATACAAACATGCCCAGCTTGCTGTGTGCCTCACTGTAGCATGGTAGGAAACTCACCGGAGGTCTTGCTCAGGAAGTGAGGCTGCCAGAGTGATCAGCTGATCAGCATTCTGCCCGGCTGGCAAGCCAAGCGCCTCACAGCGTGCCTCCATCTCACGCACAAAGTAGCCGTACTCAATATTGCCGGCATACAGTCGAGCAGCTTGTGTGCGATCAATGTGCGCTCTGAGATTGCCTGCAGAGGTCACCATTTGATCACCCTCTGCTCATGTTCTCAGCTTTGTGACTATGCATCTTTGTTGCTGTGACAAATATGCAACATATGCTTTAGTATGACAACTGAAGCTGCCCAAATAGGTCACTGAAGCCCTGTGGCATGGAATGGCATGTCTGCAATGGCACTTGTAAGCACCAGCATCATGATGTTGGTGAGTCAAGTTTAAAGGAGGGCTGACCAGATGAGCTGTCTGAGGTCTCAAAAGTGGAGGCCACGATGCCTACAACTGCATCAGCAACGGCTTGGGACATGACCGTAGTCAGCAGCAGCTGACTCACTGGGTTGCCCTGCATGTGCACAGCCTTCTGTAAAATCATCTATAGGAATATTTGTGCAGAGGTGATACAGGAAGCCATGGTGCATTCCAGGGATTGGCAGTAGTGGATATGTTGTTTGCAAAAGGTGCCAAAACAAGCACTGGTTTGGCTGGCAAAGAGAACATCATGCTGCAGGTCTAGCAGGGCTTGGCATGCTTGCCAAACCCCAGCAGAGGCTTGAGCCCAGGCATCTTGTTAAAGATGTGCCTTGACTAGTTGATATTATGACAAGTGCAAACCTGTTGGTGGCTGCTGGGCTGCTCAACAGCCCCAAGAGAGGTTCTGATACACACGGAGCCCTTGGACAGATTGTGCAGGGACCATAGGTAAATGATCTCCTCTACTGTGCGTTGCTGCTCTGCATTTCGAACTGCCTGCAGCTGTTGATGAAGCAATGATTCAAGAGATACCACTGCTGGCACAGGGGTCACATGATCTGTCTGTTCCTTGTAGTTGTCTGCAGAGTGAAGAGCACCTAGTGTTAATGGACCAACAAAGCTAGTCATACTACACATGCATAGGCGGTGATTTGTGTGCACTTGGTATGTTGTGAAAACTTACCTGCTGCTAATGCTTGCAGGTGCAAACTTGCGGTGTCTTCAAAAAGGTGAGCAAGGCCGTTGCTCCTCAATCCAAAAAACGCCAATTGCTGCGAAATGGCAGTAGTACAGTGACCAGCTTGCGTAAGAAGGCCCTGTTGTGAGGCTGACGGCTGGCTTTGGCACACAGCGCTCTTGTTACCCTGCAGAGTCAGCACAGCGCTGCAAATAAGGCTTGCTGAGGTTGGCTTATGTGTGGCAGCAGAGTGCGTACATCAGCAGAGAGACAATGCTCGCACCCGGGATCTGGAAGGCTTTCGATGTACCAGCAATGAATCCGCAGAAGCTTTGTTGACCGAGAAAACTCGAGTGCAGTGATCCAGCAAACGTGCTGTAAGCATAAGACCTCAAGGACGATGGCACGTAAGCACCGCTCACCAGATGCAATATTGCCCGACACTGCTTGTAGGCGAGACGACGCTCTCCTCTTCGCTGCTAGCCTTCTGCGACCAACAGCACGTCTGCATGTTGATAGCATGTTTGACCTATCGAGCCTGTACAGGCAACTGTGGGCTGAAGCTCGCCATGAGCAGAGCGCACAAGCTTGCATAGAGCTCTCAACAGCCCAGCGGGGAGCCTAATCAGCTACTGAAATTCTCCGATGCAAGAGAGCATGCGTAGGTCAGCCTAAGGCGGTAAAGACACTGTTGTGACACTCTAGTGTGACACTGCAGTATATGCGCGTGTGCGCGTTTCCCTTCGCCTGCGCTGAATCAGTCTGCATCGATCAGGAAGGCACCTTACACAGTCCGCCCGACCAGAATGGAGCTCAGGGCGTACGTCAAACTGCTTGCACCAGTGTGATCATCAAGGTAGGGTGATCAACACGCATGACGGCAGACGGCATCGAGAGCGGTTCCTCCATGTCAGGGACGGAACTGCTCGAGAGCAGACTCAGCCACTTGAGCCGTAGTCCTAGTCCTGCGTCAGCCACAGTAAGCTTTATAGTTGCTAGCCAGCTGCATGGCACGAGCAACCTCCAGAACAGCTGTCACTGTTGTATCGGCTCCATTATTATCGTATGTAGGAGTCCCCACAGCCTGCTTTGAAGTTCGAAGCCAAGAAACGCAAGCTCTGGAAGAGACTCTATGCAGATTTAAACAGGTATTTTCTGTCTCAGTGCTACAAGACAAAATGAACAAACATGTTGCGCCACTCTGCTAGACAGGTGCATGTTTGATCAACGCTATTGCAGGGCAGTAGATGACCTGTACACCCTGACTGAGATGGATGGGAATCTATGGCAGGCGCGCAATATTGTGCAGCTGCTGGATGAAAGCACAGCTGATTTCCGTCAAGTATGCCCTGTATCATGTGCAACAACACCATGGGCTGATTGTTGCGACAGACATATCCTCTCGCTTATGCTGGGCCACACACAGACAACCTGACTCCCTGGCCTGATGCAGCTGCAAGCTTTCCTTCAAAGCCAAGGTTGCAAAGAAGGTGGCATTCATGAGTCTGGACCATGGCCTGCAAGAAAGCCCCAGTCGTCTCCTAGGTATAGCTCAACGTTACACCAGAGGCACACATGCACAAAACATCCTGCCAAAGCATGCATCTGATGGCTTCCTGATACTGCAGACATGGCGAGCTTTTTCAGCAGCTCCTCTCACGCAGTGGCCTGTCCCCTGACCCAGCCAATGGCTGTTCGATACCAGCATTGCGCCCTTCAACATACAACACATGTGTGATCAGCAGCTCCCACTCAGCCCCAGAGCCCTCATCAAGGGCTGCCTCCCCTATACGCCACTCAAGCCTGCGGCCAACATCCGCCTCTGCAGTCATGTCCACCCATGCACAGCGGTTGTCTTTCGAGGAGTCTCTGTCTGATGTCACAGCTGGCAATGCTTCATTACAGCCACCTGACGCAACTAACATGGAGGTAGAGGAAGGACTTGTCATGCCAAGCTTGGGAAACAAAGCAGATGCTTGCCTTGAAGATCATAGGATTAGTAGGATGCTTAGGGATGAGGGATCCAAGCTGGGAGCTGGTCAAGCCAGCTCTGATGAGACTGTCCCTTGTGCATGGCAAGAAGCTCAGGATTGGGCTGAATCGCTTGGTAAGCATGCATCTGCGCAACAGGGGGTTGTTGCCTAATTGTGGAATGGGAGGAACTGTGAAATTTCTGCAAGACATGCCCAGCCATGTCTTGCCTGTGATACATACAGCTTGACACGCTGCAAACTGAAACAGCTTATAGATCAATTTTTTGTTGCCCGATCTTGATCGCGGTGCTGCTCATTGTGACATGTCATGTAGCCGCATACATCAACCAGCAGTCATTGACAGCTGAAATGTCCATGCAGATCATGACAGTCCTGTACAGCAAGACAGAGCGGAAACAATGAATGCACAGCCCAAACTGATGTCACCGCATTGGCAACGCAAGAGTCCATCTGAGCTTCAGCAACAGCTGAAGGACAAGCATGCCGCCGCTGCCCAGAGGCGCAATCTGCAGCAAGTGCAGAAGAAAGCCAGGCAAGCCAGGGCGCAAGCAGGGCGTGAGGCAAGTTCCAATAAGACTTGCTGGGTTTGTCCATTGCTTTGCAATGTGTCTTTTGCAGGCTGCATTTGCATAGATGTGCAAGTCTACCTCATGTCTCAGAAACCAAAAGAACAGACATATCAAGATGCAGAGATGTCTGATGCATCTGGTAGCTGTGTAAAGCTGACTGTACTTTGATGTGTCAGTGTAGCACATGGAGGCTGTCATGCCAGGGCCGTACTGCAGATGCAAACAGCATATGCCATCATGCCACACACCAAGCAATATGCCAGCGCTGTGAACATTGTGAGTCTGACAACTTCTCAATGCAGGCCGTTCAAAATGTGGAGCAAGAGCGCAAGCTAGCCAGTGAGCAGCAGTTGCAGCAGAAGCAGGCGCGCAAAGCCCAACTGCGTGATGCCCACCTCAAGTCCATCCGCCGCAAGGCCCTGGATGAGACAACCAAAGTGCATGAAGTGCTCTTCATCAACAAGCTCCAGAAGGAGGACAAGGAGCTCACTCTCATGCAGCGCATGCAGGTCAAAACCTTATCACCTTGCCCTGAGCCGCGTGCGCAACAAATGCACCGTCTGGTGGCGTAACATGTACAGGCTCTGCCCTTCGCAATGCGCGTACTGTGCACAAAAGGCGTGAGTGATCCTTGAAGCATCTGACATTTCACTTGTGCATGGGCCAGAGATAGCTCAAAATGAAATATATAACTTTTATGGATCTTGACAGGATGCAGAGCGCCGGCAGGCCGAGGCACGCGCCAAGCAGCAGAAGCGGCAGAGGGAGGTGGAGGCAGCACAGCAAGAAGCCCAGGAGAGGCGCCTGCTGCTGGAAGAGCAGAAGCTGCACAAGTTGGCAGGTTCCTCTGCTACAACCTGCATTCACACGGCAACACCTCTGGCGGCAAACCTGAGACACTTGCACATCTTGCCGTCCTGAATGTGGTGGCTGTGCACACTGGCTGGGCTGAAGGCAGATCCTGTCACCTAGGCTGGCAGCCATTTTGTTCACCAGCAACGTCATTCCCGCTGATTTGTCATACTTGAAATGTTACAGGCGCTGTTCTTGTTATGAGTGGCAGCAGCTGTCACAACAGATGGTGTCCTCAAGGCGTGTACTTTGCGGTTGCAGAGAAGGAGAAAAGGGCCACTGCTGTTGCACTCAAACTGGAGAATGAGCGCAGAGCAGGTGAGACTGCCCGCCTTGCCAAGGCTGAGCAGCACCGGGCTGTTCAGCAGCATCAGAAGCAGGCTGCTCAGGAGGTGATGCACCTCTGCTGCTTTACTATCGCCGTTACCTCGCCGTCTGCTGCACATAAGCGCCTTCCTTTCCACACTATCTCATCTACAATCTCTCATGATGCAATGCCAGCAAAGACGCCCACTATCACAGCAAGAGGGCTTTTCTGCAGAGTATCTTGACAATCAAGGAGCTGGCACTGACTTCATCATGTTGTTCATGCTGGTGCAGCATGTACAGCAGCTGGAAGCCCGATTGGCTCTGCGCCTCCAAGAGGCAGCACAGCGGCGTGTGAGTCATTTGGACCAGATCAAGGAGCGTGCTGCCATCAGCAAAGAGGAGAAAGAGGCCTGCCCCCCTATGTCACCACCCAAGACACACAGAGGTCTCTCATGCTGTGCATGCTGCGCTGCTGCCTGTATAAGCATTTTGTCACACCCCAGTTTCCATGCAAGTTCACCTTGTCTTTGGCACTCATTCAGCAGAGCACTTGACGCCCTCATGACGATTGTAACAGACTGCCAGTTTGTGTGATAGCATGGCAGAGGCGCCGTGTCAGGAATGGTTAGCAGAACTCATCTATGTATCAAGGCCATGTGCAGTTAGCCCTCCTGATCCCTGTCTCTGCCATTGTGCTGCTGGTTGATATCAAACAACACCTGCTTTAACGCTTCCACACAAAGCCTGCGGTCCAATTGGCTGACAATCAACCCCAGCAGCCTCAATTCAATAAAGTCAGCCAGTACTTGATAAGCATGCCTCCAGCCCAAGGAGAGGTGTCATCAAGCAGGCTCAGCATACCTGCTTTCTGTCATGTTGCACAAATCAGCTACATCCAAATCCTGCTTGCAGTAGAAAAGACCACCAGGGTGATGCAGGACACTTGAGGAGCTCCCCAGAGCCCATACAGTCTGAAGACAAGGCAGTCAGCCTTGCCACCACCACTAGCAACCGCCTGAAGGGCATGCGCCGCAGAGCAGCCAAGCTGCTGGCCCGCATTAAGGCTGACAGCTTCCACTACCCACAACAGGCCACTGCACAGGCCGCCAGGCAAGAAGGAGCTGGGTCCCAGCCACTGGCGTGCCTGCTTGGCAGCATGCAGCAAAGTGCTGAGAGGGAGGACACTGCTGGTGAGTCATGCTTTGCTATAAAGCATGACATGCTGATCCTGCCAGTATGAAATGATGCTGCATGTGATACATACCAGCTTTCCGCAAATTGAGCTGAGCTGCACCAAAATTGCCAGCTGTAATGAGACGCCTGTTTAGAAGGCATACACATTTGTGGTCAACGCATTCTGCTTGTGTCAATCTCCTCAGTGCAACATACAATCTACAGCCAAGACTACTGCCCCATAGCAGCACAGGTGCAAACCAGCTCCTGTGCACAAGATGATACGGCATATACAGAGCACTCAATGAGAACATGACAAGCATGGCTGATGACTGGCTGCTGAGTCACTTGGCTTGCAGGCCTGGAGGCAGCTGTCCCTGAGGTGCAGCAATGCTTGGACACTTATCACCCACATGAGACAGCTCTGGATACTAGCCTGCTGATGTTCATCACACAGGCGGTTGCAGCGCCGCACTCCAGCTGGCCAGATAGGTGCGCAACTTTACCCACGCCTGCCACCACCAAATCAGCACACCCTCTCAGACACCTATACTTGGTTTGAGTGACATGCAGCATGGGAGCATTGTTGTGTTCACTTTTGGTGTCACGCAATGCATCGTGAAAGCCATCAGTCTGATCTGTGCACATGTCACAAGAGTGATTGCAGGCATTGTCGCTCTACCAGCAGTGTTTGAACACAACACAGTGCACATGATACCTCTGCAGGTTGGTATTTGCAGGAGGCTTACATCACGATCTGCCTTGCCATGTCAAGACTGCATCGACAGTGCTGCTTAGATGCCATTGCCACCTTATCTTGCAATCAGCATTGCCACCAAAATGCACTTTACTGATTGGCGCAGGCTGAACACTGCGTTTGGCCAAGTTCTGCTGAAGCTGCTAGCTTATGAGGATGAGTGCCGAGTGGTGCTGGCCGGCGGGCATGCGGTTGGCCTGGTGCAGCAGCTAGCACTCCTGCTGGACCACTTCATTGCTGAGGAGGGCGCAGACAAGGGGCCCTGCAGAGACTCTGCCATGCTGGATGCGCTACTGCAGGTGCTGCTGCCTCCTTGACCTATCAGCCACACAATGTCATAGAATCACACACGCCAGTGAAGGTTGGTGCATGTGGTATCTTGCTGAGATGTTGCAAGGCTGATGCCTATGTGACATGTTTGGTACCAACAGTGAAAGCGCTGCTGTTTGCCTTGGTGATGTGCTCATGCCAGAGGAGCATCCAAATGGTTGTGAGTCACATCAAGCCATGGTGCTCGCACTGTCAAAGCTGTCAGTAGCTCCTGCGGATGCTAAAACCAGGTTGTCTGCAGGCGGTGCGGATGCTGATCAGTCCTTTGCCACTGGACAGCCAGCTGTCAGGCATGCGCGACCATGTGGTTGGCTACATCTTGGCTTGCGGGATTGCTCATCGTCTCAATGAGCTGTTCTCACTCTTTGACAAACCACAGGTGATCCCAAATTCTAGAATCTAGCCTCTGATGTCTGTTGCTTGCTAACTGCCCAGCTTTGCTGCCACATGCAAACTGCCTGTGCCCTATTGCTTACTGGCTGCGATCCCATCCCAATGTAGAAGAAAACATACCCACATGCTGGCACTGCACAGATAGAGCCTGCAACGTATTGCACATATCCACATTCACTTGACATACACCTACCAATTTCCTTGCTTTGCCTCAGCCTAAGTCTGGCGGATATCAGTAAGAAGCTTGGGAGAGCTCGTGCTACAGTGATCTGCTTCATTGCTATCATGCCTGATTGAATGTCTGGCCTTGGTCCCGGCTGTTGAGCAAGATGACAGACTACCCTGATGTTGTGTTTGCAGGGAGAGAAGGCAGCTCCCTTCCCATCCTTTGTGGTGCAAGCTCTTCACCTGCTGCAAGCACTGACGTCACAGTTGGAGCCCACTCCCCTTCAAGCCGACAAGAAGAGGCGCACCACGCCCAGCTATGGCACTAGCATCATACTGACACTCAAGGTGGGGGGCCCCCATTGCCAAGTAGTCTTCATCCAGGAGTGATATCTGCATGCTGGCAATTCTGCTTCCCTGACAAAGCTGTGCAGTATGTGGTCAGTTGTAACGTGCGCGACTGCATATAGCTTCAACAAGTGAGGATAGTCTCATGCGTCAATGTGCTTGCGCCTGTTGCCACAGTCTTTGTTGGCACTTGTTTGATTTGGGGAAGGGTTGTGAGCAAACAGGAGTGAGCCCTGGTGTGTCACACACGCAGGAGGTTGGCTTGGCAGGCATGCTGTCCCTGCTGACTGCTGTGCTGCTGCATGCCACAGCCAGTGGCAGTCCAGCCAGCAGTGAGCCTGACTACACCGCCCTGCCTCACAACTTCTGTGCAGTAGCAGAGCTGGTCCTCAGGTCAGCATCATTGTGCCACACTACTAGTCTCCCACATCAAAGTGGGCAATATGTTTTGCTGTGCTGAGAGCAGTGCTTGGGCCATGTGCGCTGTATATCAATCCTTTGCGTCAGGGCATTGGTAGGACAGCTGCATGCTGCTATGCAGAACAACAGCAGCAGCAGCAGCAGCACATTGAAGTCCTGACTAAACTTCACCATGCAGAGACCAGTGCTCTGATCATGGCTCTGCCCAGTGGCGCTAGCAGGACAGCTTCATGCTGCTCCGTGAAACAACTGTGCATTGAACTGCCTACATACAAGCCAGCAGATATCTGTTACACTTTTTTCACACCTGGCTCTGATAGTGAACTGGCGATGCAGGGTTATCAGCAATGCAGCTCTGCTAGATTTGCCGTGCCTGCAGCGACTGCTCGGCAGTGCAGACTTGCGCATAGAGATCTTTCATGTCATCTCATTCCTGCTCATGTTTGCAACACGCCAGTGGACACACTCCAAAGACCAGGTAACTTGGTCTAGCCACCAGTCGGCCAGATTGCTCGACCAGATTGCATACACTTATGCAACACGACTTCTGAAACCATACTGACATCTGCACTGGAGCTGGGACTCAGCTCTCTGCTTTGTGCACAGCAAAGAAACACATCTCTGCACTGAACTGCCAAAAGTGGCATACACACTGCATACGCATATGGGACAGGGTGGCATGAAAAAGATGAAAATCTGAGCACCTGAACCTGACTGTCAACTTCTGCTGCATGATTTAGGCTTGAGATGCTGTATGTACAATGATTATTGTGAGCAGGTAACCGATCAGTAACCTGGGCAGCCCAGTATAATACTTGGCTTCTCATTAAATTGACGCCGAAAAGCGTAGTCTTTTCTTTTCTTTTTCTGACGGATGAGTAAGATGCTGAGTGGCACTTGCACAGGTGGCAGGCTTGATGAAGGAGGTGCTGCTGTTTGTGGGCCTGTTTGCTGTGTCAGAGCCGCGCAACCAGAGTGTCCTGCTGTGGGGCAAGACCCCAACAGCAGTCCACAAGCTCTGCTTGCTGTCACAAAGCTTGCAGGACGACCTCCAAATGGCGGACAGTCTTGACTGTACATTGCTGGCAGTCTGTGCTTCTAACCACCGGGTCTGTGAGGTGAATGTGCTGCTGATTGTCCTAGTGACATGCCCAGCAGCAGCTATGTGCGCATGGCCCACAGACAGCGCCATGTATGCATGTTTGTCTGGCAGGAGTAGCTCTGAGTCTGCTGTGATTCCTCCGAGTGGTCTTTTTGTCAGTGTTTTCACTCCACAACAGGTAAGCAATGACGCACAGAGAGCCTGTGATAAGCAGGTTCATATCCAATGATGGCTTCAAATGTATCAATAGCGGTTCTTGCGCTCCTTTATTGACAGCAATGGTATGCTGTTGCAGGTTATGCATGAGCATCTGGATCTGGGCGGGTTGAAAACATATGTGCACGATTGTCTGGAAGGGTCCAAGGAATTGCCTGAGACAGATGCAATGCATGTTTTGCAGCAGGCTGATCAAGGCAGCAGCTCGTTGCCAGACAACGCTGTATGTGCTGACCAACAAAACTGTTTGCATGATGCTTGGAGGTATCACCAGCAGCACAGATTTCCTTGCACTGTGCTGCAAGACGCTCAGGATTTCTTGAATGATGTTCTTGCTGATGATCCAGCATAACATGCAAAAAGGAATATTGTTTGCCATGGTGAACTTTGCAACACAGAGACATGTCACTAATGATCCAGACATGATATTACGCATCACTAGCATAATCGGGTGCATTCCTGTAGCTATGTCAACTGGCTCATCACCAGCCTGATATATACATAGCTAGTCAGTCATTGATCACTGCTGGCTTCAAAACAGGCAGTGGCAGAAACCAAGCAAGAGTCTATCAGGGCAGCTTGTTGGTCAAGCACTCTCAGCAACTATAACCTATGTACCCATGCATCATGTAAGGCCTGGTCAAGGGGGTCAACGGGTACTTCAAACACTACTGGCTGCACTGGCATGCTTCCTAGTTTCAATCGGTAGTAGTCCATGATCAACACATCAGCAACTGGCAAGTACTGAGATAGCCACAGCAGCACTTCCTCTTGTGTTGGCAGCCAGTACCACACATGCAATACAGCATTGCCCATGCTGTATACCACCATCATGAATGCATTGGGGTCAGCCTGAGGCTGAGGCCCAACAAGTACAGGCTCAACAGCTGGGTCTTCTTTCATTGGCTTGTCAGCCAATAGTTCACGCTGGAGGACTTCATGTGGGACAGGTGAGACAGCTCGAATAACACCGGGTTCATGCCGGCGCTTTTTGTGCCGCTGCAACTGTCTGTGCTTCTGTTGATTTCTGTACTGTGCTGCATCAGGAACCATGAGGATGGGTATGAAGCGATTTTGCACTGCTACAGTCAATTCATGTAAGTGTGGCGCCAGTGTATCAGTCTGAACTTTTTCATCACTACCTGCAGAAGCAGCTGGCAAAAAGGTCATGCATCAGTGTCACAGTATATACAAAGTAGTAAGACAACAGCTTGACATGCAGCTAAACAACAATGGATTTCGAGGCCATGCATATGCAGAGGACCTGTACAGAAGTGACAACAGATGGTAAGCAAGCAGATGGCGAGCACTAGGCAGGCAGTGAAGCTGCAGAATTGTGCAGCTAAAAGCCAGGTTGGATGAGACTCACTAGGGGGAATTTGCAGCAGCTGGAAGATGCCGTGCATGAGAGCCACCTTCTCTGTGTCAAATGCATTGGCTGCATGCTTGGCATGGTGACACTCTTTGCTGCCAGCGTCATTGCAATCCACCACCTGCCAAGCACACTGATCTTAGCCATACAGCACTAGGAATGATGATGGTACCAGCCTCAGACTTGAATCAGTATCTGCCTTTGTTTTGCTTGTGCATAGTAACTTGGGATCATGCGCAAGCAAACCATCTGGTTGAACCCTTGACTGTGAGCAGGGCCTTAAGGCGTTGAGGTGCAGTCAAGTGACATATGAGCATTCAACACGCAAGAAGCCTTGCAGCGTGTTGCCCAGGCGCCATCGACCGTCGTCTCCAGGCTGTTACAGAACTTGCGTCAGTGTAGTTTCAGATGATGGCTTTGAGCCCATGCTACTGCACATCTGTACAGTCTCAGTGAGATACATCACAGCTCAAACATGCCCTCTCCTGAGCGGTACAAACCTTACGGGCTAGTGAAGGCACGGCATTGATCTCAACCAGCCAAGGGCGGAAGTCAGTGTCTACCAGCATGTCCACCCCAAACACCTCAAAGCTGGAGCCTGGGGGCGCCCCCAGCATCCTTGTGGCCCCCCTCATTGCATTCAAGCCAGCTGCGTAGGTGTACCCTGCGAGGCACATGAGGGCACTCTGGCACTGAGAAGCAGTGTCCTGGCACTGATGGGCGTACAGGCACCACAGGTGGACAGAAAGCTGACAGTCTGCAGTCTTGTGCATTTGTCTGCTGCGAGGCAGCACATGCAATGGGTGTTACGAAGTCTGATGAAGGCGTCAAGCCATGACTCTGGCCGTCTTGGCACAATCACATCTGCCTGCGAGACTCACATCATACGCTGTTTGCCAGACACATGCATGGTGGTTCAGTCCATACATGTGGTCAGCGTCAAATAACATGTGAAACAAGACAGCACCTACTATGCACAACTCGCACCAATGCACTTCCAGTCAAGCCAACTTGTCTCAGCACATTACCTGAAACATAAAGGTTGCCACCATACTTGTCAACTCTTCTGTTTCAAGAACCATGCTAAGACAGCTTCAATTCATTACAAGTGCATTGGCGCCAGTCGTGCATGCATTAGGCTGTAGGTCCATACTATGGACAAAGAGCACCAGGTCCTTACTAAGGACGAGGGCAAAAGGCGGTAGGTCCATACTATGGACAAAGAGAGCTAGAACTTAGCCAGTGGGGTGTTGAGCACATGCTCATTTCTGGAAAGGCTCACCAATGATCTTCTGCATGCGAGCCCACATGCGATCAAAGGAAGCTGCACTGCCAGTGACATTGTTGATGTGGTCCTGGAAGGTGTGCATACTCCAGGGCTGGGATGCCTCACGGTCCTGAGTCCACAGATTTACAATGTACTCCTGCAAGCAAAGAATGCCCTCCTGTCACTTGTACACCTTGCATCCTGATAAACAAACTGGCTAGTCATTAGGTTCAGGGTTGAGAAGCTTGCAGGATGTGTGGGAGCAGGCTTGCTTCGCCAACCTCAATGACACATGCACCTACGACCATGTGTCAGTCAACAGATATGATGAAGTCATAGCAACATGTACAATGGTGGACACGCACACCATGATAAACATTGTAGCATGCAATTGTCAGTCAGTCCTGATTGCTATCCTCTGATGCGACACATGAGTGAGGAAAATGCCTTGCCTTTCGCACAGTTAGCAAAGCAAGATTCACAGCACAATGCAACAAGCATGACAAGACACTGTTGCATTCTTGACGGTCTCACCTCGTCATCAGCTGGCATGTCAACATCGGTGCGCTTCTTGTTGACAGATCCAAAAATGACAACACCCCCATCAAAGAGATACACCTTGAGAGGTGTGGTGCTGGTCACTATCACCCAGAGCCTGTACAAGGGAGAAAAGCCTGCCCTGTTGTACAAGGAGGTGACTGCAAACTGCTCTACATCAACATGCTCAGAACCCAAGCACCTTTACAATGTGGCAGTCCACCTTTTGTCAGCATGCATTCATGAGTTGATCATCAGTCTGGTGTTGTGGCAGACATTCAGTGCTGTTCATCGCACCACAGTCTGGTCAAAGTCAAAAATCAGTCTGACTTTGCCATGCAGTGTTTTGTTTTTGCTATCACACATGCCACCCTGAGCTGCATATGTCCTACGCGGTAGATGTGAAGCAAATTGTGTAAGTGTCTGCAGGGCGTGTTGCACCTGACATAAAATCGCCGGCCATGCACTTGCAGCTGGTTCTGTTCATAGCTCTGTACCACCACATGCTTGTGCTGCTCATGCCACTCAAAAAGCCGTGCCTGCGTCAACACAACAAAGCTGTCAAGGCAACAGTGCAGAGCTGTGTGGACCTTTCCAACTGCCTGCCTGCTGGCTGGGTATTACCACTAGACTGTCACTCAAGGGTTGTACACAGGACCATGATGATTGACAGAACAACAAATGTGATACACGCTATGCAACTGCGTTCTGGCAGCAGTGAAGCATGGTAAGGTTGCAGCTTGCTGGCACACCTCTTGTGTGGCCTCTCTCTGCTTCATGACATGTACTCCCTTGCCCCTGTGCACATCCTGTTTCAGTACCCACAGCTGTTCAGGGCCTTTACCCTGCAGGCATCGACAGGAACATCAGCGATGGCAACTGTGTCATGTGATGCGTGACCCTGTCTGCCAAGGCAGGACTTCATAGGTAGCTGATGCTGACATGAGCATTGTGAAGCTCCAGAGCATCATAGAAGGCCCTGTGAGCTTTCTGTCACTTCTGAAAAGAATAGAGGCGTACTGAAATCAAGCGTGCTGCTTATGGTTGTGCCACAAGCTTCCAAACTGTATGATGCAATCCGGAGCATTGACACTGGTGCAAGGCAGATATCAAAAACAGTCTTTGCCATGAGGTGCTGTTGAGAATCAAACATGTGAACAAAACAACCGGCAAGATTTGATTCAGGCCATCATCAGCAGCTGCCATTTGGGCTCTCACATCCTTCTTCATGCGCCAGAAGTGCATGCCCTCATAGCAGCGGGTGTCGGGAGACATGGGTTGTTTGTTTGCAAGAGGTAAGAGCAAGGTGTCAGGACACATGGGTGGTTTGTTTGCAAGGTGTAAGAGCAGGGTGTCAGGAGACATGGGTTGTTTGTTTGCAAGGTGCAAGAGCAGAAGTGCACCTGGGACTCAGCCCAAAGACGCCAGTGCCAGTACTGCTCAGCCAGCAGCCAGGAGCGAGGGGTCAGCTCAAAAGCACCTTCTCCATAATGTTGAGTCAAGGTAGCTATGAGCCTGCCTTTCCTTGTTAAGCTTTGGATGCCGGGAACACAGTTCACCCTCTGACCCGGGCTGACTTGTGTCAAAGCTCTCTCACATTGCTGCAGGAAGCAATGTTGTGGAGTACAGGACTGTTGCAAAGTTGCTGTGTGGCAAGAGCACTGGCAGAGGAGCGCATGCTCTCTGTGCATACTGCTTGCCTCACGGCTTGCTAGGAAGCATTGCTGACATTGCTGAGTGAACCATGCATCTGTTGGCATTGTTGTTTGCTTGCAAGCATGCTGATGTAGAGTGGTCTTGTAGAATGACTCACTGATTGCTGTAACTGGATCGCTGTGCTGCAGGCTGAAAAGGCAATCGTGAGGTGGAACACAGTGCATGTCAAAATCAGAAATTGCATGATGGCATGCTAGTACTATATGACAAGCAGGAAGGGTGGTGTCAAGGGCAACTGACCTGCCTGCCTGTCCAGTACACATCCCATGATCTGAGAGCATCATAGCCTTTCACAGCAAAGCGCAAGCGCTTTGTTTCACCTGAGACAATTGCTTTGCCAGGTCCTGCTGCCTGCACTTGCAAAGAAATCAGGTATGCAACACTTGAGCATAATTCATATGTCACAGTTGGCATTGACATGCTGCTGTGACACACACTTCTATCTCCTCCTTGAGCAAGGTCGTTTCTCCTGGAGTGAATGCATACTCATCCAACCAAAAGCGCAGAGGCAAGCTGGAATTTGCCTGCATACAACAATATGGTTTCACAAGAGGATAAAGCTTTTTTACACGATGCAAGGCTTTGGGACTGCAAATAGCCATGACATGTCATTGTTGCAGTACCTGTTGCGAATCTACTGTCGCCAACAGAAGCGTCAGCGCCGGCAGGAGCAGTGCCGGTGCAACAAGTTGCATGCAAGGATACGCAGTGGCTTTTTTGATTGTTACAGCCGGGGCGGCGGCAGCTGCCGTTGATGATCAGAGTTCAAGCGTTGCTACATTCTGCGCATTGAGGCCAACCAGTCAGGGCAGGCCGGTCACCAGGAAACGCGTGTAGCATGCACGTGCAGCTATGCAGTTGTCGCTGCAACAGTCGACGCAACTTCAGGGCACAGTCCCTGATGCTCTTGCGCGTTCAAGGCGTACTCACAAACGCTGCTCGCTCGACGTATATCACAACGCTTGCGGAACAGCTGCCTGCGAACCTGTCAACTCAGTCAACAGCTTGGTCAACTCATAGCACAGCACGACCATGTAGCGACAGACCATTATAGTTAGGGCGAGGCCGGCCTGCGCTGATCTGGCTGCGGTATCGTGAGATTTGCAAAGACCATTTACTTGACTGGCATGCTGTTTAGCCAGTGAGTAGCTTAAGGTCTGTGATCAGGATGAACGGGATGTGACGCTCGGCCACTTGACGAGCGCTGGCTGCAAGGAGCACAAATTCTCTGGCCATGAGTTTGAAGGCTACTTTGACAGGGCAACAGATCAAATATCTCAAGATTGCTTTGCAGTGCTTGGGCAGGATAGGTATGATCATGTTCAACTAGGTCAAACCAACTGAGCACTGAAGACCGTCATGCATGATGTTGTGACTTAATGCAGGATCTGAGCTTCTCATTGAGGGCTTTCCAGAAAGAGTCAGTAACCCCAATGAGGCTTTGAATTTGACTCATGATACGTTGCCAGAACTGAACTTTGTTTGACTCGATTGACTTTGTGTCTGACCCAACAGGTTGTATTGCGGAGCATAAACAGCAGCAAGTCGGCATATGCCTCAGTGTCCTTTCAAAGCAACTTCTTTGATGAGTACAATGTGTTCGAAAGAAACATTGTTCAAGCTGGCGTTCTGATGAAGGTAGATCACATTTGGATACTTGCGCCAACTTAGCCAAACATATAGTCACATTTCCGTGAAAGACATGATTTACGGTGACCGCCTCCTAGTGTCTGGTTGCTTGCATGTGATCTTCACTCTAGCAGGTTTACATCATCTTGCCGTGATGATTGGCTGTCATTGGCTGAAAATACATCGAGATGCACTCCAGTGTGTACACTATAATGTCATCATCTTTCATGTCTTTGCAGCATGTTCTTACTGTCTTCCGCACTCAGAGGATCTCTCGTTTGACACTCCACCTGGAGTCAGATGCAAACACTTTGCTGCTGGTTGTCCACGCAGACAATGGTGAGCCTAACTCCCCAGCTTCCCACGATAGACAGGCACTGCACTAGGCAGCACTTGCTTTCCAGCTGAGCCTTCCTGCATCTCGGTCTATGCAACTGGTAGCAATTCCCTGCACCCCCAGCTTACATATGCCATGTGTGTGCTGTCAAACAACCATGCATACACACGTATATGGCCTGCAGGCCTTGAGAAGCGGTACACTGTGCCATGCTTAGAGGCTGAGATTCTGCAGGCGACTGTAGACAAAGACATGTTCCCCATCTACCTCCTGGCTGAGGCTGCTGAGCTCAGCAGGTGCTCCTTGTGTCACAATGTACACACCTAGCCTCTGCCTGGCACATCTCACAACCACACACACGTGTGCTTGGTAGCATCAACCCTGCATAAAGTGCATCTCTGTCCTGCTGTGAGACTTCTTTGTTGCACAGACTTGGACCATGGTGCAGCAATATGCCAGATGTGCTGGCGAGATGTGCTGCTCATCATGAAGTCAATAATGCATGCGTTGGGCTAGGCCTTCAATGCCAGCATTGACATCCACATCCACAAATAACAGTTTACCATGCGGCAGACAGATGATTGGGGTGCAGGCTGCTGTCCAGCTTCCACACCACTGTGGGAGAGATCACCATCATTGCCACCCCTGACTGTGAGGCAGACCCTGGTCAAGCCTCAAAGACTGTGCAGATGCGCAGCTTCAACGACCCTGCAAAAGGTATGCTTCAATGCATGTAGCACTGGCAAATCAGATTGCTGTGTGAAACATGTGCGCAAGCCTGGTGAGCTTCCTTGGCATGCCTAACACTGGACTGCAGGCGGTGCAAAGTTTTGGAAAGCCACTGCCACACTTGCAGTTGGAGCATGAGAGACAGGGTGATCTGCTGTCTCATGTGGTGCAATGACTGATAGATGTGTGTGTGTGTGTGTGTGTGTGATGCAGCGCATGCAGACAAGGCCTTGTACACACAGCTGTCCCTGGATACCAGAGAGGTGTTCCTGCAGTATCAGCACTCTTCAGATGCAGTCTCAGATGTGACGTTCAATCTGAAGGATTTCAAGCATATGCTGTCAATGTGTGAAAGCCTTGGAGCCAGTGTGGCCATCAGATTTGACCAACCTGGTGCTCCGTTAGTGGTTGAGCCCCACTTCAGAGGCAATCAGGTGAGCTGAAGACTTGGTCTGCACCTGATTGCATCAAAATTGTGAGCTATGTGATTGCCCTGCGGATTCACAGCTGCTGATATGTGTGTGTAAATCAAGTCTGTTGGACACATAGATGAGATGCAGCATCCTGTTTCCGTGGCACTCGTCCTGTCAGCGCACACCCCTCGGGTGCAATCAGTGTCTCATGTTAGTGCATGTTGGCTCACAGGACTAGGGTTTAGGCACAACTAGTAGGTACCTGGCAAGAACAAATAGCTGGAACGCCTGTACACTATAAATTATTGTTATCCTTTTTTCGTCTCAATTTTGCAAAAGAGGCAAGCAAGGCTTGAGGTGCAGTGTGGTGCAGGACATAGAGTGTGAGGCAGAGCTGGTGCTGGCAACCTTGATGGAGTCACAGCAGGCTGAGCCACTCAGCCAACAGCCCCAGCCAGGCCCTGCTGGAGGCCGCTTGGGTGCAGCCCCAAACAGTGTTGTGCCAGGAGACACTCCTTATGGAGCTAGAGGTAGGCACCAATCAGGTCTGCTGAGTAGAACAGAACCCTGCTCTACAATCTTTAGGTTATGGTGGCTCTGCAATCACACGTGGTGCTGCAGTGCAACCCAGGGTCATGGGTCCTGCTCCTGTGCATCTTTATCAGAATACTTTGTTTGCCTGGCACAGCTTTTGAGCAACTGCGTCTCATTCTCATAAGGACTGCCGCCTGTTCACCGCCTGGCCACACTGCCAGAATGCTCAAGGCAGGCAGCATGCACTATTGACTGGTACAGCAATGGGTCAGCAGTGGTTCCGGACAAAAGTGGTTACGTTGCAGGTGGTCGCACTCCAGGCACAGCTCTGCATGGCAACATGCGCACCCCTGCCACAGGAGCAAGACAAACGCCTGCTTCAAACGCTGGCCGCCCTGCTCAGAACCCCTTGAACACAGTTGCAGCAGCAACCACTCGCCCTAGCAGGTTCATGCAAGGGGCTGCCAGGGGCGGGCGCCCTGCAGGCCAACAAGCAGCCCCTGATGATACTCCTGTTGTGCCTGCCAGACCAGCAAGTGATGTGGGTACCGAAGCCTCCAACAAAGGGCCTACCAGCGGTGAGAGTTCCTCCCCCTCCATTGCTTGGCAGGGTCAGAAGCTCGCAGCTATTGGGTGTCTGGAGCATTTTGTGATACAAGTGCTTCTCGAACCATTGTTTTGATGCTGTTGCAACCATCCTTGTGGCCATGAGTTGACATTGATGTACCTACATCTAGCAGATAGCAATTCGAAGGGACGTGGCTGGCATCCTGCCAGAGCATTGCCGTGACATGTATCAAGCAAAGGGTTGCATACAGCTGCCTGCATACGAGCAGTGTCAGGCTGCAAAGACCCAACTGAAACGCGAGAGCTCCAAATTGTAGCTGTCTCGGCAAGAGTTACCTTCACAAATGCAGGTGGGCGCTTGAGCAGGAGGTTCAGGCCACAAGGCCAAGCAGCAGGTGTGGGTCAGGCAAGCAGTGTAGGGCAGCCTCCAGGGCGGCAACAATGGCAGGACATGGCAGATGTGTCTATTTCAGGCAGTGAGGCAGGGCCATCAGGCAGGCAGGCAATGCCTGATGACGACCCCAGCCTCCACACCCACCGCTCCAACAGGTTAGCCCTCTCTACACCCGTCCATTGCCTCCAGGCCAGCCCATTCCATACCCATTGCTGCAGCAGGTCACCTCATACAGTTGCTGTGGCTGCCAACTGCTCGGCTAGGGCATCTATCTAGTGTGATGTAGCAGCAGCGCACGCTGGTATGCATCGAATGGCACAGTCACACCTTCTGGTTGGTGTATACGAGTTTCAGCACCTCTAGAGCTTGCAGCCGCTTGGACCATTCCTGATCAGGCATGGCAGCATTGCCGTTGGTAGATTTGCACCAAAGCCTATGTTCTTGTATACCCACGGACGACTCTCATGCTACAACGCCTTGGTGATAGTGCTCACAATTGGTATTGCAGAAAGCTGCCCCCAAGCCCGATCCTTTCACCTGAGACTGTGCTTTTGCAACGGTGCAGATTTGATGTTGTCAACAAACACTTAAACTGTTGTGATGGTTCTGAGTGATTGCCTACTGCAGGAGTGGCGGGGCGCCTTCTGTTAAAAACAGTCGTGGATCTGGAATGTATGATGATGGTGAGGTGAGCCTCCAACAGCCTCCCACAGAGCCAGGAGATCAGATGCTAGAGGACTCAGAGGACATGCTGCAAGATGCTGATGCGCTTGTTTCTAACAGGTATGCTGACATCTTGCTTGGGGTCAGCCATATGTTATGTGTCCCAGAATATGTAGCCATGGTCTCGTTGTCATAGCGCACAATGACATGTTGCGCAACAGGACATGCTCCTGTGAACATGAATCAGATGGTGTTTGGGACCAGCACTGTCTGACTCAGCTTCATGCATTTGACACAACAGCCTTGATGCAAACATGTGCTCACAGGGGCTTGCTATTTGTCTGCTCAGGTACTTGGCCAATGCTTCAACTCAAGATGATGAAGAAGATGCAGATGCTATTCCAGGCACGCCCTGATGCACAGTCTGATTGACACACTGTCCTTTGCTTTAAGCTGGATGCTTCAAGTCTGAAGGCTTCAGTAGCCTTTCCCACTGGGTCGGAAAGGTGGGCAAACATAGCTGTATTTGCGTGAGAAAAGAACTGCAAAACAGCTGCGGAATTGCTGCAGCCTGACAGGCAAGACAGTGCATTGCAGTAACTAGTGCTTGAATTGGTCATGCCACGAGAGCTTTATGAAATTCTGAAGTGATGACTCATTGTCAGGCTGCACAAACTGGCTGTCCCACCACAGGCACCTTCTGGTGAATGCTGGACCAGTCATTACCTGATTTAGTCACTGGACAGACTCAGATGGTCACCAGAAGCCTGGCTAGATGGATCTGTTTTGAGTCTGCCTGGCTTGTAAGGTTGCACAGTGCTGACTCAAATGGCTGCAACCATGAGGTGTTACACATACATCACAGAGTCCCTTTTAAGATTGTGCTACTTACCGGGGTCCCATGTTGTAAACAACATGTATTTACTTTCGTTATATTACAACACATTAAATTTACGTGACTTACTTAGCGTGCTTTTGCTGTGCTTCACCGTTTTTGGATTTGAAGGCAGCGATCTGCTTCTCTCAGACTGTGTACAATTGCACATAGCAAGTAGAAGAATCCAACCAATATATCAAGCCTTTAGCTTTACCATGACAGTGTTTTTGGGGGGTTTTTAGAATCTAAAATTTGAGTTTCCCCCTTGAACACCCTATGTACGGGCATCAGGGCTTTTGCTTTTTCCCCTTGTATACAGCATATTTTGCCTGCTTTCAGCAGCGTGAGGCAAGGTAAACATAAATGACTTATTTTGTTTCCTACAAAGCCCTGACGTGAATTTGACGTTGATTACTGTTACAGTAGCTACAGTAGCTACGTGTATACAAGAAAGTAGCTACGTGTATACAAGAAAGTAAACTAAGTACACTAGCGTGTAGTTAGCACAGCGCTAGTCCCATTGCAACATGGCTTCAAGCAGGAACTCTTGCTGCATTCAGCATGATGCACAATGCAACAGGCAGGAAGAAGGTATGTGCATGCAGGTCAGGTGCAGGCAAAGGTCGAAGTGGGGTGAAGTTGTATGGCAATGCCAGAGATCGAATTTAGATTCATCAGCTAGATTCCATATTATTGTCGGGCCAACGTACGTTTGATAAACGCGAAGCACTTACCTGTCTGGCGGTGCGTGCTTCTCTGAAGGCTAACTGCATTGCAGACTCCTTTTACATGGTGCCTATCAGGCTGGCCGTACGAGGTTCAGCCTTACCAGCATAGGCGACCTGCAGAGATGGTCCACTGCTGGACGAGTGCGCGCTCGCGCAACTTACGCAACACGGCAAACAATGGCCATTGCGCAAGATGGGCTGAGGCAAATGCCTTGTCCCTGCTGAACCCTGCTCTTCGAACAGATCGACTCCCTAGCCGGCCCAACAGAATCGTTGCTCAGACAGCACCAGACTTTGCAAGCTCTCCTCTGGGCCTCACCGACGCCAGACCAAACAGACAGGTAAGAAATGCTTTCAAGGTATTGTGCCAATCCAACACTGCATAGTCAAAGTGTCAGCTGGTCTCACTGATGGAGGTGGGGACCAGTGTGTTTCAGTATGCCCAGAAACTGTATAGGCAACTGTTGTTGGAGCTTATTGGCTGATCTCTACTGCTACTCTGCTATCATTGCTTGTAAGCTAACCCTATGAGTTTGCAAGCACGATGTGCTGAGCAGGTACATGTGCTCTGCAGGCCATAGTACAGTTCAGGCCAACTTTGCAGGACTTCCAGGAGTTTGTACCCCAGTCACCTGCAGTGCAGCATAGCCTCCAGCGCAGACTACTGCGCATCAGATTTGAATGCTGGAGACAATGTTGCCATCACCAGCTAGCTGATAGGGCTGCTCAGGTTGAGATCTGTCTCCAAGCAGCTGAAGGGCGTAGGCTCAGGACTGCCTTTGCTGCCTGGCGGCATGCTGCCCACGATAGCTGCATCCGTAGGCAATGGGTGAGCGCCTGTTGCTGACATGCTGAAGATATGCTGAGCACCATTTCAGCACACGATGAGATGACTTGGTCCATTGCTTGATTGTTTGATTGCTTCCTGCATTGATTGATTGACTGAGTGAGTGGTGAATTGATTGATGACTTGATTTACACTGTACCTCCTGTGACTTGCAGGCTGAGGCTGCTGCTGCAAGAACTGGCTGTGCACAGAGGTTGACAGCTTTGGAGACAGAGCTTGAGCAGCTTACACGCTGCATACAACTCCAGGTATTCTGCAGCACACCTCAGGTTGGATGCAAGTTGCTTTGCAGATATGGTATACAAATGCAAGTTGATGGCGTGCACGTGTGAGATGCATGTTCACTGTCATCAAGACGAAAGCATTTACAACATTATGTAGCTGCAGAATGCACTGCTTGTCAGCTGCTGTGCTGTACCACAGTATGTCTTCAACCATGCATGTTCTGCGCTGATGCATGCACAATGCTGCGCAGACTGAGATGGCTGGTCAGACTGGCGCAAGCAGCCTGAGGGCGACAGGAACAGAGGCGGTGCTTGACAGAGTGCCCTATCATGCACCAAGCCAGGTAAAACTTTGTCTGCAAAACCTGCAGGCTTCTGAGTATCAACAATGCCGATTGCTAATCATCTGCCTGGCTCATGGAATTACAACTTGTGACTCATGATACCTTGGACCATGATCACAAGCAGCAGCTGACCAGTCTTTTCTGTGCTTGACCATGCTCCATCTAGTATACTTTGACTACTAGTAGTAGATAGTGACGTAGACACACTTACAGATCCATAACCAGCTGTGGCGAGGTACAATGAATTTGGGATGTCAGTACCATAAACAGCATGTCATTGATTCGCATGTTGTGAGCAAATGCTGACGTGCTATTGTGTGTCATGTAGGGAACCTCTGATGCAAGGCAAACGCTACAGCAGAACGTACTCTCTGCGGTGGCCCTGTTGAGCCAGCATTGTAGGGACATTGCAGCTGGCCAACTCTCTTCCTACACCTCACCTGAAGTTGACAGTGAAGACCATGAGCAGAACCTCCCCATTGGATCAACAGACGCTGAGCCTCTTGCTGTTGTGCCTCACCCCAAGCCAGCAAGTGGTCTCAAGGTACATGCTTTCGTGTCTTTATTGACGAACTTTTGCTTGTCCTGTTCAGGATGGTGCACATTTTCAGAATATGCTGTCTCAGCTTGGGCTTTGTATACAAAAGCTGCCAGGCAAGCTCTCACCATGACTCCTTGCTCTGTAGGATGGGTTGTTGTTGTATGAGAGCAACATGCAGCAGGTGTGGCACGCCTTGGAGCTGCTGCGGCTGAGCCCTGGTTGCCTGGTTCCCTCACGTGCCACCACCAGTGCCTTCTACCTGACCCACTTTCCTGATTGCCTGGGCCCCACACGTGCCACCACCAGTGCTCTCCACCTGAACAGCCCTCCTGGTTGCCTGGCTCCTACACGTGCCACCTCCAGTGCCTTCTACCTGACCCACCCCCCTGGTTGCCTGGTTCCCTCACGTGCCACCACCAGTGCTTTCCACCTGTCCTGCCCTCCTGACATGATGGTACCCATGGTAACCATTCTCATCGCTGCACCTGTGCGTGTTGTGTTTACAGCATGTTGACTCACTACCGTCAGGAGACTTGCTTTCCTTGCTTGTGTATCTGTGCATGTTGTCATCTGCTGAGTCTGATGGCAGGACCCTGTATGAGGCGTTTCAGCTTTCTGCAGCATGATCAGAGGAACATACTTGTCATCAAACTACCAGCAATAGATTACCAGGCTCTTGTTTGAGCCGATTGCTGGTTGATAACCAAGACAATAACCAAGAAAATGTTGCGCATCACATTCACCTGTGCTTTCAACCAGGATGTCTGTGTGATGTGTGTCGCAACCAGCTGCACAGCCCACAACATCAAGTACTGAATGCAAACAAACGCTGTCAGCAGGCAAGATTGTTAGCTCTTCTGGTAAGGGTGCCACCTCTACATGCTGATTTTGTGACTCTTGTGTGCATATGCAGCAGCAAAGGACGTTGCAGTGGCCTACCAGGCAGGCATCAGGCATGGTGCAGTCAGTGCTGGTGACACCATATCCCCTGGTTGCCCCCCCTGGACCCCTCCACCCCCATCCGCATCTGCATCTTCACAGGCAACCCTCTATGCTTTACTTAATCAGCCTGCGATTTACAATTCGTCCCTGTGCCTTGTCATGATTACCCTTTGCCTCCTGTCTGGGCATGCCATCACTCAATCCATTGCCTTCCTACCTCCTGGGCAGCTCGGTATAATACTGGGCTTCTCATTAAATTGACGCCGAAAGGTGTATTCTTTTCTTTTCTTTTCTTTCCCGTCCTACCAGCATCAAATCATCCTTGGTCCTCTGCTTGTAGCTCCCCTCCGTGCTACCATCTGGTCCAACACGCCTGCAAGGCTTGTACTGCTACTGCTACCACTACTGCCACTGCTAGTATTACTGCTGTCACTACTGATTCTGCTAGTATTACTGGTGTTACTTTGCTACTACTGCAGTACTGCTGTTGCTACTAGTGCAATACTGCTATTGCTTTGCTGCTACTGCAGCACTGCTGCTACCATCGTTGGTACCACTGCAGTGCAAGGTTGACTCCCTTTCCGCATACCTGCAGCAAAGCACTTCCTCAGTACATCTGACTAGCCTGTATTACATGGTGGTACAGGCATGCTGGAGAGGTACTGCATGCTGGCTGAGCTAGGTCCTACAGAGGTGGTGCAGCACCTGCTGAATGGCAACACCACTGACCGTAGCCTGCCTAAGGTCCCCAGCTATGCGGCACAACATGGAGCTCCACTGTTGTGTGACAATCTTGCCAAGGTGAGTGGTGAAGAAGGCCAGCAAGAGGGCAGCAAGTCAGCTTGCCAGGCTCACCTGCAGCCTGAGAAGCACCTGACATCCTGTCACCATGTTCATCAGGTGCCCGTGTCTGATGTTGCAAACTCTCGTACATCTTTTGTGCACAGCAAGTGATGTGTTTTGGTGTGTGGGAATGAGGTTTGTCACTGTTGTAAGGGCCAATAGGAATCCAGGCAGAGCGATTGAACTTTTTTGCTTTGAGCTGTGTCATGAGCAAACTAAAACAGAGATGTCTGATTGGCATCCTCATTGTACTCCAGGTCATGCATGAAACCTGAATGTTGGATGCAGCAACTCTGACCCTTCTGTCTGGTCAAAACTGCTTCACACATGCTTGTGCACGTTGCTTCCTACATACAAGCACCACGCTGGCAGCTGAAACGGCAGTAAGGATCCATGCGTCAAAGGCTCACAGTTGCTGAGTGCAATCTTGTTTGGGCTTTGCAGCCTAGAGTGGCCATCTGTGATGCCAGAACAGCAGAGCTTCAGGCTGCTGTCAGGTGTAGAGTGGTTGAGGTGGCAGACGCAGCTGGCCAGACAGAAGCCTAAGGCAGGTCAACTGCCTCAGCAGTTGACTCAGCAACTGGCTCAGCTCCTGAGTCTGCCTTGGACACCATGCTTGTGTCAGCAGCTGACTCAGCAGCCACCTTGTTGTCTGGCCCAGCACTGGACTTAGCAGCTGACTCAGCGGCTGACTGTAGCAGTGCTGACTGTGCTAGCAGTGGCGCACCTTCTAGTGTGATTCAAATCTCAGTGGATGCGCGTGTCTGTACCTTGACAGGCACTGCAGGTCTACAAAGCCAAGCAAGCAGCCAAGCATCACTGCCGTGGTACAGCCTGAGGATGTGTCAACAGCTGAGAGCGCCAATCTGAGAGAGCCTGGTGCTGCTTCAGATTCAGCAGACATTGCAGCTGGGGCCAACAACCCAACAGCTGCCTGTGGCTTCTTGCTAGAGAAGCAGCCATCTGCAGAGGTGCTAGAGGCCTTGCTTCAGCCCAGTCAGCATGCAGAGAGCAGCAAATCTGCACAGACAGAGGCCTCGCTTCAGCCCAGTCAGCATGCAGAGAGCGGCACATCTGCACAGACAGAGGCTTTGCTTCAGCCCGGTCAGCATGCAGAGAGCGGCACATATGCACAGACAGAGGCTCAGAGTGTCATTGCTGGGGCAAGCATGGTGGCAGCAGCCAATCAGAAGCCGTCACAGAGACGCAATCTGGTTGCTTTCATGAGCCTGCTGAGAGTCATGCACAGGTGAGGCTCACATAGTTATTGAATGAGCAGGGGGCAGCTGCCTGACTCCTGGCTTGCCTGCATTCTGCATACCAATGACACTGCTTCATGAGCATGATTGAATGCTCGTCTGCCATGTGACCTAGGTTTTGGCAAAGTACAGGTGATAACATAACAGTAACATCAACCCACTTGTTCACGGCCTGACAGGAAGCCAACCAATCCAGCTGTGAGTTTGTCACTCAGTGCTTGCATACGCCAAGGACACACAAAGTGAACTATCGCATTCAACAAGGGCTTCTTGCCAGTCTAGGTGAGCATCAGCATGATAGTGTCTGCACAGTCAGCTTCACAATCGTTGTTTGTCAACAGGCACAGGCAGCCCATGAAGCCTTTTGCCAGCAGCCAAGTGGTTCCTGGGCGTGCTGCTGGCAAGCTTGCCAATGCCAAGACCAGCTCCACCTGCCGGGAGCAGCAACAACATTGGGTAAGTATGAGTTGTACAGTCAACACCTGTACACACCTTGTGTGGCCTTTGTGAATAATTACTACAGTCTATTGCTCTTGCAGTGCTGCATCCTGTTCAGAACAGGGCAAATCTGCTGTTAGTGTAGCTCTTGACCTTGCACTTGCTATAAACATGATCATCTCATTGATGCTATAAATTGTACCGTTCCCACAAGACTGCAAAGTGATACCATTTGTGCTGTCTGTGCTGTGACATCAAGTGCTGTTGCTTACCTGCAGGCTATGATGAGTGAGGCAGCAGGACCCAGCAGATCAGCAGCACTGGGTGGTATGCAGGTATGGAAGGCAATGATGCCTGCATGGATCAAACCTCATGCCACAGCTGCTGGACAGGTGCTCATGTGGCTACCTGTGATGCACTTCCACATTTTGCTGTGCCCTGCTGTGCCTTGGCATATTGTGCTTGTTGACATGTAACCTCATCCAGTATGCCCTGTGCTATGGCATGCTGCACCATGCCGGCACCCTGCTGTGGGTTGCACTATACACTGCTGTGCTTGATCACACAGCGTTGTAAACCAAGACAACCTGTGCCCTCAGCAGCTTTTTGCAATCTGCTGACCATGGAACACTGGCTTGTGCAGAGTTCATCAGGGCTGTCACCACTGCATGGAGAGGCCTCAAGGGCTGGCAATGCAGCAGTACGCCAGTGTGATGGTGAGGCCATGCCTTCCCAAGATGGGGGGGTGCCTACCCATGGTGGGGTGGTGCCTACACATACATGCATGGCTGGCACGAGGGTGACAGGGGTTGCAGCAACCCTGCATCAGGTCAGCTGGACACTCTACTGCATTCCTAGGTACCTGCCATAACCTAGCACACCTTGTGCTGAGGGGTTTCGTCTTGGCAGCATGTTGTGGCAAGCTGCTGTATACAGCACCCAACTTGGTGGTCATGCGTTCCTGTTGTCTCCTTGACCATTTTGTGCAGCTCTCCATCGGCGTCACACTCTGCAGTTGGCTCTGGTGACCAAGGTGACACAGCTGGAAGCAGACAAGCAGCGCTTGCAAGGCCAAGTTTTGGAGGCCTTGTCCTTAGCAGACAGAGGGGTTCAGAGCTTCAAGAAAGCCCATCAGAAGGTAACTTGACAGACATGAGCAAGCTGGTGAAAGTTTGGGTGCTGCCCTGCCATGTGTCTCAGGTGATATGTGTGCGTGCATCTACCATGCCATGTCGAAGGATTGAGAAAGCTTCATTTCTGTGTATTGCCAAGAATTCCAATGACTGCAGGCTTTTGTGATTTCACAATTGCTGCTGCAAGTTGTCTTTGCATTGACATTGAATGCTGTGACAATAGCATCACCTGAAGGCCATGTGATGTGCATCCAGGCGCTGCAGCAGCAGTCCACCATTACAATGCTGAAGAGGAGCTTGGCGTCGTTGCAGGACTTATTTCAACAGCAACAGGTCTGTATGGCATTTGGTGCTTGCATCATCTCCAGGCAGATGTAATGGCTGCAATACATTTGTGTATGTAAGCAAATGCTGAGTGACAAGCTTGCCATGCACATTGGCGTGGTTGAGATGCTCAAACGCTTCAAGCTGCACTTCAAACTACTGTTCAGTGCTGTTGAATGTGAGAATGCGTCACAGAACAATGACTGTCGTCACTTCATGAGCTGCAAAGTGGTCACAGCAACAGGCGATGCAGTCTGGTAACAGGTGTGTAACTTTATGCAGGACAAATGCAAAAAGTATGTGCAAGGACTGAAGGAGTTGGATGCCCAATGGGAGGAAGATGTGCGGGAGTTTGTGCGCAGGATGTATGACCATGTGACCCCTGCAGCAGAGATACGGTGCCCCAAGGACATGGAGGCACTGGTGTGGCAGGATGTGCACGAGATCATCAGTCGAGAGGGTTCTCAGAGGAGCCGTGCTTATCTGAAGCAACTTCTGAGTACCTGGCATGAAGGTGAATGCTGTCAAAGTCTGGCGGATGAGCCCTGTACATGCCTGAGATTTTACATTGACCTGTCAAAGCAAATCAATGGACGTTCATTGTGCAACATGCATGGGGTGCATGGGGTCCAAATCCGTGACTGCAAAACATAAGGCAACACTATTCAGTCATGTTGTCAAAATGTGCTCGACATTTGTATGCACGAGCCCTGACCTTGGTGTGTGTCCTGCAGACAAGAATCGGCAAGCCCTGAAGGGGACACACAAAGTCATATCACAGATCCTAATCGAAGGGCTCAAGCATTGTTGAGGTCCACCATCTGGCAAAATTGTCCATTGTCGTTAATAGTCGTGTTATGGAACAGAATGAAACAGAGCAATCAGTGCTAGTACATGCTGTTGAAATCAGTCTCCGTCCATGCTTCCGCTCGAGAATCAGATCAGGCTGTTTACAACCTGGTGGCTTATCAGTTTGTTGCCAGGATCATGGGTCAGAGCTCAGCGACTCAGTGCTCACAAACTCAGTGGACCTAGTGCTCTTTCGCGGCTTGTGCTTCTTTACCTGATGATACCTCCTCCAACTTCCCAGTCTTAGTCAATAGACAGCACAGCAAACCAATAGAAGCAGGGTTACAGCTTTCAGCAGCAACAGCTGCCCCCTCAAGCAATCCAGATCCTTGCTGGTGCCCAATCCCTCTTTATGTTCAGCATTGGGTCCACATGCAGCCAGCATGCTGTTGATACGATGGGACATGACCAGCATGAGGCAAGTGTACAAACGCAGCCGCCGCAGTAGGCCATCAATGTGACCCAGATGTTTGACATCCCCTCCAGTTTTCAGCATCTGGCATGCAATCAGCTGGCGCCAGCTGCTGCCATACAGCCTGACCAGCAAGAAGCAAGAGTAGCAGCGCAGCCTTCAGGTAAAGCACACGGGATGGTTTCGTTTGGTCTATCTGTCTTGCAATGCATCGCTTGAAGCAGCAATAGCACTGCGTCGATAATGAAGCATGTGCCTGAATGACGCTGGTGTGATTGCATTGACCAGCATCTGCACCAGCATGGAGTGTTTGCTTCTGCAGCTGATTGTTTTCATTTCATTTGCTTTAGCCTGCAGGTGATTGCATCTGCAGGCCTCAACACGCCAAAGCCACATGGGTGTTCATCTTGTGATGCATGCCAGTTTGCTTTGACGCATACCAGCTGCTGAGGCCTCCATGCCTGACATGGACTTAAGCAGTCTGCACGCTGTAGGTTCTGGATGGATTCACGTCCCGAGACAGACGGCAGCAAGGCAGTCAGATTGAGGCATGAGTCACATGTTTGTGTGTCTTGCTGTGCTATGGCACTCATTGTATTCACGAACAAAACGGAATAATCATCCTGTCAGCAGCAAAACAGTGATAGAAGTCACAAACCTCTTGTAACACATCTGTGCTTTGCTTAAAGTAGTTGACAATGTGTTGCCAGTCAGAATTGTGACTTTCAAGTTGACTCCAGCTTGCTGTTGCCATCTGCATTGCTTTACGTCCTGCTTGCACCAGGTGTTTTGGCGTTTTGTCCGGTCAACGCTTTGCTGCAAGCTCGGAGGCAATATCTGCGGCGACAGTCCAGTGCATGCATATGATTCATGTCGCAGGTCTTGCTAGCTGCACCTAAACGTATTGTGTAAATTGTGCATACTGCAGTGAGCAAAATTACAATGGATCCAGGCACGAGAGACTTTGACCCCAGCCCGGGTTTAACATCCTCATATATGATCTATATAGGTCTCTTGAGGGCGGGTATCTTGCCTTAAAACAGCCTTTGCCCACTGGAGGCATGGCACCTCTCGAGCCTGTCACATTTAGTCATGAGCTACTGTACAATTCAAACATTCAAACATTGAAGTTCTCGCGCTTCAGCGCCTGAGAACCACCAGTCAGATCAAGCTTGCGTGCTGCACGTACCTTCAGGCGCCATCTATTTCTGCAATCCTAGCTGCGATGTGAGCGTAATCAGTTTATGCAGCGGCAATAGTCTGCTGACTAAGATGTCACTTGAAGCAGCTGAGCTGTGCGCTATGCTGGCACTTCTCACACAGAACCGTACAGCTTTGCTGGGAACGGGCGGCATAGGCGCACGGACAGCATCAGCACCAAACTCCGTCAAGGTATCACCCGTTGAAGTGGAGTGTCTACAGCGACTGAGCTGCAGCTGGCATATGCCAGCTGATGCATCGACTTTTGTTTTGTGGCATTGTGCTTGAATCGACTCCATATTGAGCGCTGAACTGCTGTTGTGAGCACAGACACTGTGACTTATTTTACGATTCTGGCTGTCCTGAAGGCAACAGTGAACAGAAGCGGCACAATACCAGAGTGGTGGCGCACTTCATGGTTCTATTTGCTAGCTTCACCACAAACAAGACGCCGTGTGGAGAGCGTTTGGAAGTTGGCGGCAACGCTCCTTACCTTTGCAGCCTTGGTACAGGCAAGTGTACTTGGAAGACGCTTGGTTGTACACTGAGCTGCCAACATTACGTTTTGTTGGCAAGCAGCTTTTGTCAGCCAAGAATTTTGTGGACATTGCTCTGATCTGGCGCTCTCACAGTCTGCATGATTGGAATTTGCTACAAGCCTGGTCTCTTGCATAAGGCAGTAAGGGCAAAATCAGGAGCTACATACTGAGATACGCTGCAGGTGCACAAACACAAGAATCAATCATGAAAGGTGCACAAGAATCAGCTTCAACATTGTCCCTGGAATTGCGGACTTGTTGGAGGTGGCCTAGAGATGGTAGGACTGGACATCACGGGCAGCCCGGCAGTATTCAACGCATACCGCTCCCCTGGAGCATTCAAGTTGGTGAGAGCTAACAACTGAAATGTGCTGCTCATACTGGCCACTTTCCTCCCTTACTTCCTGTGGACCTCTTCACAAAGTTGTAGCTTGTACCGCTGCAGCACAACAACATTCACTGATGACAAATCTGGGTTTGTAGGAACTAGACCGCAGCAATAAGAGACAGTCAGCATCATTGAGCGCTGCATCCATGACTCTGCTGGATGTGCTAGACATAATTCCTGGCGTCATCAAATCATTGCCGCGTAATCAGTGGGGTAAGGTGATGTTGACGTGCTCTAAGTGCTGTCAAGCAGTTCAACGAGTAGTGACAGAAATTCAGAGTACAAAGGCTTGTATCACAAGAGACTTTGATAGCCACTGGGGTGCTGATGGTGATGCCCATGTTTCCACTAAGCTGGTCCAGAACCACCTCCCGCAGCTAATCAAGAGAAACCTTACCAAGTTGGTCTTGACGGGTGGAAAGATTGATTTGGCTTCTATTTTCAAGATGATTGAAGCCAAATGGCCTGACCTAACTGTCTTGGTATTGAGCAACACAGGCCTTGATGCAGAGTGCTTGCGCCCGCTGTACTTGGCCAGGTGGTCACAGCTGACATGGGTTGACTTGAGTGGAAACAGCTTCCAAAGCCAAGAAAGGGTAGCTGCAACAGCGTTTGTTCAGGCAGCATGGCCTCGTCTGAAAGGACTAAACCTAAGGAACTGTGGGTTGAATGATCAAGCTATTCTGAAGCTTGTGGGTGCCTACTGGCCACTTCTAGAATTTTTGGACATTGCTGGTGGCTGCTACTCAGCCAGAGGGCTACTCAATTTGGTGCATGCTGGCTGGCCTCATATGACCAGGCTGCACTGTGGCTTGGTCAGCCGTCCATCCAATGTTTCTGCAGTAGTATTGATGGACGCTTTGCTGACCAACAAATGGTACCTCAGCAGTTTGGAGCTTTGCAGTAGAGAACTTGATGTATTTGTTCAGAAGCAGCTGCTTGAGGGGACATGGCCTAGGGCCTAGATTGCACAGTTTGTGTTGACTTTGTGTGAGTGTCTTGTCATGTGACATTTTTGCTGTCAAGCCAAGGATGCCTGATGACTCAGACTACCTTGAAATGGTTATAGCAGTATTGACCAGAGACTCTGGTGCAAGGCAATAGACGGCAACAAGATGCGGCGTTATTTGTAATATGCTCACTGCCAAAGCAGCAGTTGCTGATTTGAATGGTCGCCGTCAACCTCGTGGCCTTGGCTTGGTAGTCAGTAATTTACTCAGCTGCTGCCGATCAGAGCAGTCGGCAGGCCACTGCAGAGCTTTTGCACTACTGCCAGGGAGGCCTCGCAAGCTTCAGCAGCGCAAGTGGTTAAGCGCAAGAGCAGGACAGCCGTTGCAGATGGCGACATCTACGTGCGCTCAAGCCTGCCTGATCGCTGCACCGGGCATGTCGGTTATGACGCGTTTTTCCCTGTATTCACAGGGCTCAGCATTTTATGTTCGAAAAATCAACCAACTCAAGAGAGGGCCTTGATCCTGCAAGTATGCGAGGAGACTACAGCTTGCCAGGAACGGGTCTCGTGGAGAGTGATGCAAAGCCTGACCCAATGGAACAATTTGACAGCTGGTGCGCTCTGTAACTAGCACATCATCTACTTGCACAAACCTGACAGCTGCTGCAGCACGTTCATGCTCTCATGCACCCAGTCATGCAAAAACATTGCGACAGCATGACTCTGCTCTCAACCGGCAGCAGGCAGCACAAGCAGACTGTTATGCGCTTCTGCAAAGCTAGAACTCTGTCTACTCCCCCTGAAATTGGCAGCGCAACAAGCAGCTCACATGCTACCGCATCCAATGCAAATCTGGCCCTATGCACAGCGTCACAAGACAAACCAGCAATGCTTGCAGGTTCAATGACGCAGTTCAGTCAGAACAGATTTCAGAGGCCAATGCAATGTGCATAGCTACAGCCACGCCTGAAGGGCGCCCTTCCAATCGCATGGTGCTCATGAAGGGCTATGATCAGCGTGGCTTCAAGTTCTACAGTAACTACAGCAGCCGCAAGGGTCAAGAGCTGGAGCGTAACAGCTATGCCAGTCTGTGCTTCTGGTGGGAGCCTTTGCACCGCTCGGTGGGACTGTTTCCCAAGTTCCTTCAATCCCCCTGCTGCCCGTGCTGTCTTCTGTGCTGGTTCTGGCAGAGCTTCTTCCTTTGGCAGCATTCTGCCTGTTGCTATTGCTGATCTTGTCTGTTGACGACTTCATCACTACTTTGGCTCAAGTATTATTGGCTAAGCAGACAACAGTCAGTTTTCTGATGTCTGCACAATGCATCACATCAGAGGTTTTGTCAATCTGGTGTGCTTTGCAGGTGCGTATAGAGGGGCAAGTTGAGAAGCTCTCTGCTGTCGAGTCAGATGCATACTTCCACAGGTGCATAATCACGACAGCAACATGGCCCACCAAGCTTTTGCTGAGCGCACACATGCAATGTTGTTTACACTTCATCCTGTGTTGGGATTGGTGTAGCTTCTTCTCGCACAACAAGGTAGCCATTGCCTGACACCCATGCAAGCAGACACACATGCACTGCAGCCGTCCTAGGGGGTCACAGATAGGAGCTGTAGTCAGTCATCAGTCATCTGTCCTGCCACATGGGCGGCAGGAGTTGGAACAAAGAGAGCAGGACTTGCAGCAGGTAATGCAAATGCTCTGTATACACAAGCCTGTTCACTCACACATGGTCGATGCTCCAGTTTAAGCATGTTTGCTTCATCCAGCATTCATTTAGAGCGTTCTCGTTTAGAGCGTTCTCAGATCTTTAGCTGCCTGCATACGCAGTAAACTGCGGTAGGAGCCTGCTTGTACATTCAAGCAACTGGCATGGAATGTTAACTGCTCAGTCAATGGATGAAGTCATGTCACTTTTCTTGTGTATAGTGTCCATACAACTTTCACTATATAGGAACAACTGCACTTTGCATTCCCCCGCGGATGAGTTTGATCCGCATCAGTTGTACCACATATGCCCATGTACTTGCACTTCTCTTCTGGAGCGCTGAGTTGAATGCTTTGCTTGGGTTGTGCAGAACTATGCAGACGAGTCAGAGGAGATACCCCGTCCTGACAACTGGGGTGGGTATTTGGTTGTCCCAAGCATCATAGAATTCTGGCATGGCAAGAAGTCACGCCTCCACGACAGGTTACAATATACAAGGGAAGGCGCCCAATGGAAAATGGAAAGATTGAGTCCATGAACATATTATGTCTGGCTTGGCAGTTTTAAGCCTGGTGCCATGCGCACTGCAGAGGCTGGCTGCCTCACATCAAGCTAAATCTTGCCATATGCTGCAACAGCAGGCTGCTTCCAGACAATATTTGATGTGTGATGGTTCGCGCTTGCACCTGTTCCTATTTTGAATTTGTGTGTGCAACTTTGCCAACGAAAGTCGACAGTCTGCTGGCCGAGAGTTGCCAATGCATGGCAAACGTGCAATCGACTTGGTCTGTTTCCCTGCCTCAGAAATGCAACCTTCTTCGATTGCACCTAGCTGGCTGATAAAGCTATGCAGCAGTAAGAACTTCATTGTGAACGCAGAGGTCTACACTTACCAATAGCATCCTTGATCATCAATGTAAAATTACTTGCTTCACTCAACAGGCTGCTACCGTATACACACACGCACACAATGCCTGACTGTCACACAATGTCAATTGTCACAGAACGCCATCTCAACACGTTGTCCAAAGTGAAAACAACAAAACAAATCTCTATCATCAATCTTGCAATCGATAGAACCTGGTAACATAAGTCATCAGCAAAAAATTGAATGCAAGTTTGCCAAAGCTGCGGCCTTGTGCATGATGAGCTGCATTACCCAACATGCCATACCTGTGAGACGGACATCGATACAAATACCAGTGTGAGTAAGGGCCATGATATAACAACTAACAGTCAGGACCAGTGTAAGGGCACCAGATGTCACCCTACAGGGAGCAAATTAGGGAGGATATCAATCAGTACAGGCCATACTCAGTCAGGAGCTGGACCAATTCTGCTGAGCAGCGTCGCAACCCACTCCTTTTGTGGACTGTCTGTCATAGCCAGCTCAGCAATCCTCATCTCATACACACGCAGTTTCTCTTGCGCAGCAGGCAATTCAGAGACGTTGATGAGCACAGCAGTAGAGTACTGCACAGCATTCTCAAAGTGCCGTAGGATGTGCACATGAAGCCCGTCTTTCAAGCGCTCTCGTGTCGTGCTCTTGTGCCAACTGCCCAGCTCTTGCATGTGCTCGCTGAGTAGCATCTGTATCAAACTCACCATGAGATGACTATTGCTTGCTACAGCTTGCTTCAAGCGCAGCTCCTGATACCGGACCAGCTCTGAAACAGCCTGCAAAAGATGCAGACACAGTGTCAAGACAGGCATGCACACAAAGGCACAGGTGAGAAGCAATCAGCGCTGCGCCGCCCAGTTGGGCGGCAATGCCATGACCTTGTCTCATGATTACTAGAGCAACATTGAAAGGTATGGCAGTGTCAGCCAGCGGTGACAAAGAGGGGAGCGTCAAGGCAAGGCAGGATCAACCTGAACGAGTGCAAAATCCACTTGACAACACACTTTGGTGTGTAAGGTAGACAGACAGCGACAACATCAGCACTGAGACAATGACAATACATAGCCAAGACATGGCAAGAGTGGGGGGTAGAGCGGTGTTGAGGAATGACCTTGGCAGCATCTGCTAAGGTCTGAGCCTGCAAGTTGAGGGCCATTGCTGAGCGGTCCTTTTGAGAAAGACCGTCGGCATACATGTCAGGCCGCCCAAGACTGCCTGCAACACAGGAATGCATGCCTTCATACGCTGGCACATACAAGATGAGTTATAACCGCGGCCAGACCTGTCACTTGAAATCACATCTGCTCATCTACATGACTCTGAGCACGTTGAGAGGTATTGCTGGTCTAACTCAAGGTAAACACCATACACAATATGTAGCTTTGCCAGGGCCCTGGGAATGCATGATCACAGTATGCAGCTGTGCAGACAGAGCTGATGTTCACAGCCCTCCATTGATCTGTGCAATGAATAAGTGACAAATGCAATTGAGTGATTCTCCTGCAGCAGCTTGAAGTGGTTCACCTGCCAGCTCTTGGTGGACTTGCTGCTGCGCCTGGATGATGTCCACCCTCAACAAGGCAGACAGGTGCCCCAGCATGCCAAGACTACCATCCTCTGCAACAGCCAGACCACAACAGTTGATGCGCACTGCTGCTGCCTTTCACAACAAGTGTCTGAGACACGAAGCTTAGGTCTGCAAGCGATTGGTGATGCCAAAACTGAAACCGCATGTGGGCTGGCAGTCTCTGTAAAACAAGAAGCTCCTGTGCTTTGCATGGCAAATGGCTTCATCTGTATGCTTGCTTGTATGTCAAGCTGCGCAAGACTATTGCCCATGACACATGGAGGCACAGTTGCCAAACATGCTGAAGAGAAATCTAGGTGACCGAGACACCCATCAGCATTCAAGCCTCTGGTAGCCTGGCTGTATCTCAGAGAGGCTCAGTGCATGCATTTCACAGTGCAGAGTGCTTCTCTGACTGCAGCTGCATGCAGTCCAAGAGTGAAAGGTATATAATGTCCACTGCATAGGTAGACACATACCGGCAGCTTCTGCCAGAGACCCAAGGTTCTGGGTTTCCTGAGCCAGCCTCTGGACAACCCCAGCAGCAGTGCCTCTGACACGCAGGGGGGTGTCATGAGTCATCATGCTGTGGCACACCTCTGACAGCAGCTGCCATAGAAGCTGTGACGGCAGGCCTGCCAGCTGCAATCTGGGAGCCACTTTGTGAAGGCAGTCCAGGGCATTCAACGCCAGGTCGTTGGTGTCAGGGCAGGGCTGTTCCCGGCGAGCCTCTAGGCATTGTGCTAGGGCAGCCACTGTGTCTTGGCCTGCAGAGAAGAGTGCAAATGTGTATGTGTGAGTGTTTCTGGTGCTGGCAAGCAGACATATGGCGGTACTTTTAGCTCTGCAAGCGTGTGCTGTCCAGCATGCACTATGATTTTGCGACAGCATCATGTTGTGATAGTATTTGCAGCATCAAATTGTGATTTGCAGAGCTAATATGTACATTGCCACATTGCTGTCTGATGCCATTTGCCCAGTACACATTTACCTGCCAACCAGAATGCGATTGTGTCAGGTCTGGCTGATACATACAGATGCATATGGACTGTTAATCCCTGTTGGCAACATCCCATGCTGCCATGGTGTCCTTGCATACCAGCAGCACTTGAAAGCAGTTCTAGACTTGACCCTGTTTCTGTGCATGTGACACTAAACAAGGTCTTCAATCGCAATCAGTGCTGCTGAGAGGTGGCGGTTGAAGACATGGTCCAGTGTCACATGCAGAAGAGAAGGGTCCAGTCCACAGCCGCATGCAGTGCTGCTCACAGCCGGCATGGAAAGAGAACATGGCAAAACAGAAGGGGCCAAAGTCAGCAAGCTGTCCAGTCCCAACTCATACAGCTGCACACATGCATACAGCTGCATGCAGGTGCCCACATGCATACAGGTAACTACACGTATACAGCTGCATACAGGGCTGGACAGGAGGCCACTTACCAATGAGAGCAGCATGGTTGCTGCTCTCCATGGCCAGATTGCGCAGCACATTACAGGCGCAGCAGGCATGGGTGAAGGCCCACCCGGCCCCCGGCTGCGGCGCCAGCACACCCTCCTCCTTCTCCCACCACCATCCCTGCTTGAGCAACAGCATGGTCACCGCCATGTGACAAAGTGACCCAGCATTGCATGCTACCAGGAACATGTATTGGATGCTACCAGGAACATGTATTGGATGCTACCAGGAACACACATCAATCCTTGCAAGTAGCCTGGAACACGCATGACACATGACATTGATCATCCAAGAGGCCAAGCAAAGGTCAGAAACAGGATACCATAATGTTGGCTGGGCTACCCTGCAAATGGTAAGAATAAGCATGCTGTAGCAATGAACAGTATCAGGGTAAGAGTGTGTGATGACCAGGGTGAAGCCTGCACCTGAGGTTCACCAGGCTTGGGTTGTGGCTGGCGTCTAGGCAGCAATCGCTCAGCAGGAGTGAGGCACTCGCCACAGTCTCCAGCAGAAGTGGTTTCCTCTTTCAAGCCTGATGTAATCACCTGCACACACCAGCATGCAGCATCAAAGATGACTGTCATGACAGTCAACACTGTGAGGCAAGACACAAGTGACCGGCAAGCCACGTGCATCTACCTGCCGAAAGGAGCACAAATGATCTTTCATTCAATACGAGGGCATGAGAAGACAGTAAAGAGCGCAAATTAACAGCAGCCAAGGATGGTATTGGACAATTTACATGACCATTAAAGCTACAGAGGTGTTGAGTGTGCATGCTATGGCTGCAGAGCTCAGTGAGCTGGCTGAGTGCGCTCAAGAATGCATAGCACATGTATGCTTTGCAGCAGCATATTGTGCCAACAGGTAGGTGTGAATGGTGTCTTGGAAGCATGATGTCCGCACAGGTACAGAACCAAAAACCACTGCAAAGCCTGCCTTTGCCTCAATGCCAGTGTGAAATCGATACTGATGTGAGATTGAACATGTGCATTGATTCTACTCAGGAAGCAGCAGCAAGAGAAGAGTGCCATACCTGTAGCAGTGCATCCAGTAAGCCGGGGTGCTGCGACAAGAGCAGGGGAGGGTTTGCATTGAAGGACAGAACAGTGAGGGCATTCAGGCTCCAAGCTACACTGGAGTGCACCCCGCTTCTCAGCGCCAGCTGAATCTCCTTTGCCTGCATGTGCACCGTCTGAAGAGAAGGAAAGAAAAGACCAGTCCTTTTGGCAACAATTTAATGAATAGCCAAGTGTTATACCAGGCTGCCCAGGACCGTCTGAATCTTACCCAAGCAAGCATAAACCAACAGTCCCCCACAGACTTCAATGCATTCTTGACTAGAAGATGACTGGCAGGAAAGCAAATGCTCAGCATCAAGTACCATCAGGAATGCATCAGCAGAGCCAACCATTGCAGTGCATACGTGTAGTGCATTGGGAACCATATGTACAGTAAATGGCCATCATCTTGAGAATTGCAGAGCCCATACATGCATTCGAGATGTTACAATGTGTGCTGGCTCTGTGCATGGAATGACATGTCAGCAACACTGGTGTAGGAGCTCAAATGCTTACATGGCTGCTTGCAAAGTCTGAGGGGACAGTGAGCAGTGGGCCCAGGCTGGGTGCGATGCTGCTGAGCATATCCTCAGCTACCTTCCTGCTCTCCCCATGCTGTGCACCCTGCGGTCAATGATCATCAGCACGCCTGCTACTTTCAAATATGTATGTATAAACCCTCAATGACCCTAAATTCTGTGCTCCTCTGTTGTCATTGCATGATGAGAGAATAAGTTTGACTTCATTTCCAGGGCGTAGCCATGCAGTGTGAAGGAAACCACAGCAGCGGCTGACACCCAATCAATACGCATACAAAGCTGATCACCTAAAGCAGCAGCAATACACAAGATGTATCTGCATCATTCGTGCTCCTTCGATAACCTTTTCAGAAGATAAGACCAACATTTTCAGTTCAGACCAGCAACAGAGATGGTAAATGAAGGATGCTCATGTTGAATGCAGAGATGCACCTGACGCGCCATTTGTGCTCTCAGATGCTCCTGTGCTTGCTGGTACGTCGCCAGAGGCGTCGTCTTTTGCTTCTTGGCAGAGGCAGAGGCAGCCTCACCGGATGCAGACCTCTTGATGCCTGCACACGACGCAAACCCCTGGATTTTCCAAGCTGTGAAGCTGTGATAACTACCTTGTGTGGCAGTCAGCAGCAGTGCTAGAAGACACACATGCACATTGGTATCAGACACAAGGATCATTGCAGGCTCACTCGAAATTAAACAATGCCATGCTAATGCACAGAATGACTTCAGCTGCGGTACCCTGTGTACCTGGCAAACAATTGCTATCAGAGACATAATGGTGAATGTGATGGCACTTGCCTGAAGCAGGGCGGGGCGCCGGGACAGGCCACACAGGCTGCGCTGAGCGCAGTGGCGCAACAGGAGTTGACGGCCTAGCTTGCTGCGGCTGCAGCGACAGGAAGGGTTGCTGCAGCGGTGGTCTGCCAAGCAAGCTCGGCTGAGCCTGTGACCGCTGGAGACTTGCCTGCTGCAGCTGTGCCTGCTGATGCATCAGCATCTGATACCGCCGCTGTTGCATCAGTTGCTGCTGCTGCTGGATCTGCTGCTGCTGAAGCAGCTGATGTTGCTGCTGAGACTGTGGATGTTGCAGCTGCTGTGACTGCTGCTGCTGTTGTTGCTGAGGCTGCGGCTGTTGTGCTTGGCCAGGCTGTTGTGTTCCTGAGATGGGTTGCAACAGCGGCACAGCCACTGGCGAAGTCTGCGGTGATGCTGACAGCGTAGCTGCAGTCAATGGTATCATGTAAGCATCAGATGGTAGGCTGCTGGCTTTGGCAGACCCCTGAGCTGGCTGGCTGCTTATTGCTGCAGCAGGGGTTGTATCAGTAGCAAGCTGCTTTTCAGGGGTGGACTGGGTGGACTGATGCAAGTGAGGCGGTGTGGTTCTGCTGGTGGAGGGTGCAGAGGTAGATGGGCCTTGCTGGCACTGCATGTCTGATGCAGGAGCATCAGGAGGCGCACAAGGTTGTGCCTCGTTCTGCTGAGAGGACTGATGATCCTCCTGCTTGCCATGGGTGACCAAGCTGCCATTTGTTTTGGGAGAGGACCCACGCTGAGCAGGCTGGGTCTCAGCTTTTTGCAGCTGTGTCTCAGCCTTTTGAGGCTGTGTCTCAGCCGGTTGCAGCTGTTTGTCTGCTCCTTGCTGCTTTTGCAGACCAACAGGCAAATGTGACTGCTCAGGATGGCATTGCAGAGAGGTGGGGTGCTGATGTTGTGGCTGGGCGTCGTCTGTGCCTCCTGAAGGCCTGCCATTGCTGAGAGATGATGCAGCCTCTGTGCTCTGAGCAACAGGCTGGTGCGTGGCAGGCGCACGCCCATCTTGTGATGGAGAAGCTGTGGCTGAGCTTTCCATGGTGGGACCGCTCTGTATGGAGGGGCCAACACCGTCTAAGCAGCTTGAAGATGAGGAAGGCTGTGACTCTGCAGCAGTGCTGACAGCTGGGCTGTCTGAGCTGGAAGCGTACTGCCTATTCACAGATGAAACTACTGCGTCGGCTTTGGAGCAATATTTGCTTGCATCTAAATACCTGAACAGTGAACAGTGGTGTGGGGGTTACTGTGTCTGGTGCAGGCTACAATAAAGAAGAGCCGAAAAGTACTCACTTGTCCTCATAGCCTTTGAGGAGTAGTTCATACTTAGACCGCCAGACACCGTCAGCAGCTGCGCTGGTCCCAAACTCTTGGCCTGCCAAGCAAATCATGCTTTGACAGATGTGATGATGGACTGCGCAAGCTGCCATGGACACAAGCACATGCAACAATCACCCACCAATGCTGCGCCACCAGTCACGCTTGGATACGTTGTCAAAGCCTCCTCTGAGTCCCACTGCCCTGTACAATCGGGCTGCAGAAACCACTTTGCCTTCTACTTCAGCCACTGCACCTGCAGAGCAAGGTGTCATGGGGCACCTGATGACAAAAAGGCAGATAGTTGGACAACAAGCTTGTGGGCTCACATTGTGTGGTTGGCTGCGCCATTCCATTCCCACGCAGGTGCTCCCAAAGAGACTGAAGGAAAGTGCGCTGCTCACTAGCTGAAAGTCCAGGCACCTCTCCTTTACTTTTACTCGGGCATAGCATGCCCTAAAGAAATTTCTTATCAAAGTATTGTACCCCCGTATCTGTCTGTGACTGCACAAGCGAAGTCTGAGCTAAGCAAGGCAAGCAGAGTAGACAGGCATGTAAAGTTCAAGGAACGTCTGCTGAGTGCTCTCACATCGTCCCAAAAAAACCCGCGGAAACCGCAGCGTAGAAAGTCGAGAGGAAAGCGCCTGAAACGATACCGGGCGAGACGGAAAGCTAGCTCGCAAGTATCAGATCACAACCTTCTACTGAGCACCAAATTTGCCCCAAAATGTTGCAGTGGATAGAGCGGCGAAATCAAGTCGGTTGCGCAGCCTAGGTCAGTACAGCTAGCGCTCTTGACTGCCCGAGGGCTGCAATCACGAAATTTTTGCGCTTGCATGGAGAGCTCAAACTTTTTGCAAGCCAAATCCCCAGCTTCCAAGCCACGACAAGATCACCCCCATGATTTTCAAAAGGTTTGGCGGCAAAGGTGTGATCAGTGATCCTCGCATTAAACGGTCGCTGGCTGCACTGCACGCTGCACGATACTGTGTCGTTCGACCATATGCCACATCGGTGCGTATGATGTTTTACCTACCGCTGAGACTCAGGTAGTCCACCGAGTGCAAGCCCATAGCCCAGAATAAAGGCTGCATGCGGAGTGACATCTGCACCTGGGCACAACAGCATAGCATCTACAAGAGACAGCTAGGGAGCGCTTGTTTTGGGACCAGGACCAGAGACATGCGGACCAGCGCGCGGAACGCTGGCAAACGTAGTGATTCCAAGCCTCTCACAGATGTGTTCCCAGCAACAAGAGGGACTCCTGCTCCCACAGAACGCAAGCGGGTGCGTATTGAATGCACAAGGCACACAACTATGTATCAGCTAGCCGCGCGTTCTTCGCTAGTTTGCATGAGCACTTGCATGTACAGATGTCTATTCAAACACAAAGGGTACTGAGGAGGGTGCCCCATCTGCATAGGCAGCTACCAGCAAGTTGGCAGATGCCATGCCAGCATCAGAACCTGCGCCTGCGTCAAAGAAAGCGCAAAAGACACAGCGCAAGCGCGCTAAGAAAGCAAAAAGCAGTGACAAGCACTTGCGCCAGTTCTTGTCCTCTGTCACTGTCGATGGAGACACGTTCAGCGTGGGTGACGACGCATACATCCGGATGACAGAGGACTTCGATGAGGACGAGTTCACCGAGGAAGAGGTGTGCCAGATGTGTGGACATACAGAACCTGAGGAGGTGCCAATGATTGAATGCGACAAATGCCTGTTGGGATACCACATCACATGCCTCAGGCCACCCCTCACTCATGTCCCAGAGGTAATGTTCCATACCAACACTTCCTTGCTGTTGATGTCAAAATTGGCCACAAAGCACAGGCCACATGTGAGACCATTGTGTGCTAAACACAATTGCCGTATTACTGATGACATTGAATGTCAACAAGGTCTTATGCCCAAAACATCCAACGCAAGTGGTGCTATAAAACGAGCTGTCGCTGCACTTGTTTGGGACCCATCGCCGTCACTACATCAAAGTTTCGCACGTGTAAAACCACAGCGCAGTCTACTGAATTGCTGCCCGCCATCAGTGCCCCTTCATAAGTCAGGCATGTGCAGATGTCACTCCTCCATGTTTCATGTGACATGTCATGCATAGTACGATACCCAGATCAGATGGGGTAGTTGCAAATCTGGTGCTTCCTCATGTCATTTGTTGACTGACGAATGCAACCTGAACAGCATATTGCGTGATCTGGTATCAGGGCAGTTGGCTGTGCCCCAGCTGTGTGAGTGGGAAGCTGCTGCGGGGCCGAAAGGCTGGGGCAGGCACTGCAAGGGAGCACTTGCTGGCAGGAGGCCAGAAGCTGGCCCTGGTGCACATCCAAGCCTTGTGGCGAGAGCCTGACGGCAGCCAGTGCTTTGCTGGCAGGTGGTATGAGGTGCCTGAGAATACCCACACTGGCAGACAGGTGCACCCTCATGCTGATCATGATAGCTGCGCTGGTCTGTGAAGCAACAATGGGCTGTTTTACGTACTGTGCTCAATGTTGCTGTTTTGCTTGGGTAACAATTTTGCCAGTCTCTTTGCATGTAGCAGTAGCAGCAATGTTTGATAGACTTGCATTTCACCGGCTGCAGCTCCACAGGGAGCTGTGTCATATGTCTGTGGCAACAAGATACTACGTGAGTGTACAAAGGTGACAACACAGCTCTTGCACAGGTGGATCAGGTGATAGCTTGCACGCATGACAACGTGGAGCAGGCAGTGAATCTTGCACCACAATGACTGTGGTGCCATCATGTATGCCGTAGCTATTCAGTATACCAGGTGCTGCTGTCATGCTACTTGAGTGAAAATTAGTATGGCCATCTTCGCTGCTGGCACAGGGTAGATTCGTCTTGTGCCAGCCCTTAGCCAAGGCAGATTCAGTTTGCCCAATCAGCATTCCTCAGTCAGCATCTACTTTGACATGGCAGAAGACATGCATTGAGTCACTGGAACTCTGATGTAACAAAAATGTTTCTGTTGCACGTTCCCATTGACGAGTCATGAACTTCCACAATGTGAGCAAAAAGGTGTGAAGCTCCAGAGAGTGAGCCCATATTGAAGACATAGTAAGATGGGAACCTGGTGTTTTGATTCAGTACTGTAGCAGACAAGCAAGTAGTAATGTGCATTGGCATGCAGAATTCACAAGAGCCGATGCCCCCTCACGGGGTAGGGCCTTAGCCTCAGCAGGATTTGTAATTTATGCTGGCAACCATCGGGGTAGCCTTGTACAACAGGCCTAGCAAGACTAAATCAATTGGCATGCAGAAGCACCATGCAGCCAGGGAGGTGTTCCTGACTCAGCTGGTGGACAACAATGATGTGGAGTCTTTGTGGAGGGTAGCCCAGGTGTGCCTGCCAGATGCCTTCAAACAGGCCACAGGCGACGACGCCTTCGTCTGCGAGTATGAGTATGACACAGTATGGCAGGTGTGTACTCACCCTCCTCCCATTGCATGCTTGCCACATGCTCATGGTGCAAAGAGCTCTGGACTGATGTGCACGACAACACTGGTTCTGATTGGCAAGAAGCTAGTTGTTGTGGCTTCAACATGTCATGCTTGAAGTCAAGCACGTCTGACTGCCGCACCTTGCCTCAAGGCAGCTTGTGATTTGCTCATCAAGAGCTGTTGGTTCACATGATGTGTGCATGGTGCCAAGTGGCATTGCCACTCCTGAGGTGCTTGTTGCTGAGTAGCAGATACAGTCATCTACTTGGAGGGGATGGTCACTGCTGTTGACCATATCTGCTGACATTTAGCTGGGCTGTGGCAGTCTTGGTAGTTTTTGGTGTTCCCTGTTGCGCGCAGATGCATGACTGCTGTTGTTGGCAACAGTGAGCTGACCTGCAGAGGTTCAGGCGACGCACAAGTGATGTGAATGAGGATGACTCTGACTGGGCAGCTTCTGATGGGGATGCAGCTTCTGACGAAGAGGCAGATGGCACTTTCAAGCCTCAGTATGCCTACTGGGCTGAGAAGGGCACTTGGAAGGCCAAGGGCACCAAAGGGCCCCGGGGCAGAGGGGCTGCTGTCACACCTGCCCTTAACAGGCATAAGGCGCGTCAGCAGGTGAGCAATGCCAGTGAATGCCACAATTGTGCTGTGCTAGGGCAGGCACAGAGACAGCCCAAGCCCCCACACGTGCAGCTTTGGGTCCTTCCATGTGCAGTAGTAGGCAGATGTGCTGAATGCTTTGTGAAGCAGGACTGCAGACATCCTGCATGACCAGCGCCATTAGTAAAAGGAGGATGTGCAAGCAAGAGTCACAACATCCTGGCTGACTTGCCATGCCAGGCAACAAGACACAGCAGCAACACCAGGTCTTGCCATGTTGTTCAGGGCTGCCACAAACTCTGCAGGATCTGAGTGCAGTGAGTCTGTCTGCTAACTTCAGATGCAGCAAAGGGATCACATGTTAATCATGAGCAGCACAAAAGGATGATACAGCTGGCCCTGCCTGAGAAGCGTGGTTTGCAGGGAGGCAGTGAGTGGATTGAAGCACAGAGGGACGGTCTGTCAGGGCTGGGGGCGGCTGAGATCCCTGCCTCCAGCAGGCAAGGAGAGGGGGCCTCCCCCCTGGCTCGGGCCCAGGCCGTGCTGGCCCTGACAGCCAACCCGCGCACCATGCCCTGCCGAGACAGCGAGCGCGCCGCCATCACATGCTTTGTTGAGGACTCTCTCACCGCTGGTCAGTCATCCCTTGTGTTGAAATGAAACGCAAAATGCCCAAATTACCTTTCTGTCACGACCCCAACAGTAAATTAGCAGTAATTGCTCTTGCCCACTGTCTGCTGCACTGTCTACAGCATGGCATGTGTTGCATGCATACTTGCTGTGCGTGTACATGAAGCTGTGCTGTGTATTAGGGCCACTGGGCAACTGGTCACTGATTGCAGTGCAATGGCATTCCAGCTGGTGATGGGACAGAGAAACCGTCTGAGTTTGATCACTCACCTGACCGGTCCATCGCATACATCTCATTGACATTCTTTAGACATGCATTGGCAACAATGCTGTGAAATGCTTGACAACCGTTCCCCTGAACCACCAGCAAACCACTCTAGCAGTGGCAGGTGTGCATGCTGTGCACATCAAGAGTGTCAATCGACTATGGAACCTTGCAGCAAAAGGAGCAATGTAGACAGAGGCTGCTCGTGATCTTCCTCAGACAGCACAAGCCAAGCACAGGCTAAGATGCAGTGGAAGACCATCTGAGATGCAAGCATGCATGTCCTCAATGCGACTTGGCCTTGCATGCAGGCAGCAGCAGTGGGCGGTGCTTGTATGTGTCAGGAGTGCCAGGCACCGGCAAGACCGCCACAGTGATGGAGACGATACGCAGCCTGAGGCGTAAGTCAGAGGCAGGCCAGCTGCCAGCCTTCCAGTTTGTGGATATCAACAGCCTCAGGCTGCCCTCGCCCCAGCATGCCTACACCCAACTCTATGAGGTCTGCATCCACCAAATCACCCCTTGCTTGTCTGCCCATTTGTTCATTGCTTTCTGCAAGGGCTGCAACTATGCCTGGAGTTCAAGCAGGGAAAATGAACTGCAGTTTTGCCTCACATATTTTCCATTTTGAGGTTGGCTCTCATGTGCTTGCTTGCTGGCCGCTGTCATGCAGCATTGGCTGAGCAACCACCGTGACTGTCACTCTGGGACTGCCTCAAAGGAAACATTGCACTGCTTGGCAGAAGGAATGTCTGTAGCGACAGTCAGGCACTTGCTGTGCTGGATGATATGCATGACTGCTTACAATGCTCCAAACGGCTGTGCTGTCTGCGCTGCAAGCACGCTGCTGTATCAGCTGTTGAGCATCTTAGGATGCAGATGTCAAAAGCATAGCAAAAATCAGGCCCCTTCTGATACTGTTGGATCACAACCCTGGTCTGTGCTTCGGTGTCAATGAAGGCTGCAGGACATTTCCAGTTTGGCCATTGGAAATTTGTAAGCCTGCTATCGACACTGTTTTGTTAACATCACTGTCAGCTGTCATCATGGGTGCTAGGGTCTCTATTACAGGCAACCCTGTCCGTTTCTGCAATCACAGCTCAAATGCCATGCTGGGCACAGTTCAAGATCACTGTGATCACCATCTTGCAGGCTATGACAGGCAATCATGTGGGCCCCACCACAGCTGCAGCCTATCTGGAGGAGATGTTCAGCAGCGGTGGCGGCGGTGGCCGAGGGGGCACAAGCAAACAAGTCACAGTGCTGCTGGTGGATGAGATGGACCTCTTAGTCACCAAGAAGCAAACGGTGTGACCATTGCATAGAATGACTGCCATGCATGTGATCCGTGCAGATGTGCTACATTCAGAGCATGGTCTACTTTTCCACCTTTAGTTTTCTGGTGACTCCCCAGATACATTCCAAAGGTAGTAAATGTAAAGCGATTGAAATGCCTTGTGTGCAAAACATGCTTGCATGTCCTTGTGTGCAAAACATGCTTGCATGTCCTTGTGTGCAGAACATGCTTGACACACATAGCATAAAAAGTGCTTTGACTGCCAGCAGAACGCGCCTGATTGGACACAAAGTCCATCATTGATCAAGATTGAAAGAAACCCAATCATAAATATACACAGCATTGAGAGAGGTTCAAGCCACGTTGCCTTGCTTACTTGATATGCCGGCTGCAGCTTCCTTGCATCTAAAAGCGCAGCCCTCCAAGGTCTGTCAGTGTGTTCCGTGCCACAGCTTGCAGCTTCTGATTGCCCATGCAGTGCAGCTTATTCGTAGTGAAGTGGCGTCAACACAGAAGCAGCAGTGGTGATGCAGGGGCAGGAGGCAGCTGTACGTTGTTACTATGGCTTCAGTCAGTAGCAGCTAGCTTGTATTGGCGGTTGCAGGTGCTGTACAACTTGTTTGAGTGGCCAATGAGGAAGGGCAGCAGGTTGGCGGTGATAGGGGTGGCCAACACCATGGACCTGCCTGAGAGGCTGCTGCCCCGCATCGCCTCCCGCCTTGGTTCCAGGTTACCCCACCACCCCCCTCTTTCCCCCCACCCCCCCCCCCCCCTCTCTCCTGCTCCTGTGGCACCTTGTTGTTTGTATGACTAGTGCCCTCACCCTTGTGCTGACTCTACAGCCAAGTGTCGACGTATGATGGCTGCATGGATCTCTGAAGTGAATGTCGCTGATGCTGCATGTATAAGAAGCTTTGCTGTGAGTCCAGAGGTTTTGCTGTCTGATGATAGATTGGTGCACCAGAGCTTGATTGTACTCAACAGGCCAAAGCTTGCTGTCACCAGGGGAGGATCAGTCATGCTCACGATCATGCTGATAGACTGACAGCATGTACATGCCATTTCTTGCGCATGGTCGGCCTTGCGTGAATAGCAAGTTGCAGATGGTCGTGACCTGCCTTCCATATCAAACTGACACTGTCTTGTTCTGAGCCATGGTGTGTATTCCAAGCCAGTATCGTTGAGACGTGGCTGTTCCATGATATCTGGGCACATTGAACTCAAACTTTATGGGTGCTGCAGGCGAGCTGTGTTCCAGCCATACACAAGGCAGCAGCTGGAAACCATTGCTAAGACCCGCTTGGAAGGGCTGGATGTCTTTGAGTCCAGAGCCATTGAGTATGCAGCCAGAAAGGTGCACCCTCACCCTCACCCTCACCCAGCTTGCACCTGCTCACCTGTGACAGCCCACATTGCCTGCCAGTCATCTTGCAACCAGGAATGGTCTGTGGAACTGCATGTGGCTGTAGGAGCACATACTCACTTGTGCAACGAAGGTCATTATGCCCTGAAACAGCTGTCTCTCAGGCGCGTCGTATTGAACAAGTCTACTCAGTGAGTCTACACGTACAACAGCTGGCGCAAGGCTGGTAGATGCACTGCCAGAGCGCATGCCCAAGCAGCTGAACAGCAAACCAAGGCACAGCACTTGTGGTGTGCCCAGGTGGCAGCGGTGTCTGGTGATGTGCGGCGATGTCTGGAGCTGCTACGCCGTGCTGCAGAGATCACAGAGGCCAAGACCAAGCAGGCCGCTGCAAGTGATGCTGCCGAGGCAAGCAGCAGTGGTCAAGCACGGCCCACAGGTCATACACTGACTGGCATTGCACCTGCTCTGCTGTCTCATGCAGTGCTTGCATACAATTTTCCTGAAGTGGACTACCCAGTAACTGCCTCAGCACCCAGGAGAGTGCACACATGTGCATTGGCCTCAGCATCACAGTAGTGGGTGCTGCGCTGCGCTATGATGCACATCACAGCATGCCATTGGTGGCTTGTATGACAGTTGTCGTCCTCGATTGCGCACAGCTGCTAAGTGTAAAATGCTATGAAGGTGCCATCACAAGGCTGCCTTGTAGTGAGGTGTTTTGCTGACAAGTGCTTTGGTCTGCATTGGTGCCTGACCAAAGCTGCTCTTGCTATGCTTAGGTATGGTGAAGATGAGCCATGTTGATGATGCAATCAATGAGATGTTCCAGGCGACCCACATGCAGATGATGCGCAACTGCTGTCGCCTGGAGAAGATGCTGTTGGCAGCTGTTCTCATGGAGTCTAGAGCCAGAGGTCAGCTGCTGTGCTGCCTTTGCCCAGCCAATCCCATAGGCTGTAAGATGTACTTGCACACAAGAAAAAAGCATGGCCCTTTGGATGCATTGCAGTGTCAGTAGGGCCAGCATATGCAAACCTCCATGACTGACTGATAGTGCTTTGATGCAGCCATGTGCGTGTGTACTGTACATTTATGCAAGGGGAATGTGCTGATATCAAAGGCTTCCTGACAATTTGGGGCCGCACATGCATAGTTTCCTTGATTTTGGTTGTAGTTGCAGTAAGTGGTGCGACATTGACTGCATGCAGGTCACACTGATGTGATGATGGAGAATGTACATGTGAGGCTGGAAGGCTTATGCCAGGGGCACAGTGAGCCAAGTGTTCCCATTGGAGCCGCAGTGGCAGCAGCTGCAAGACTTGGCTCCAAAAGGCTCATACTAGCAGATCCTGGTGCTAAAAGGCTTTACATGAGAATGTCACTGAATGTCCCTGTTGACGACCTGAGTCACATTCTAAAGCATGAAGAAACAATTGAGTGGCTAAAAGATTTGAGCTTCTGATGTGCTACAGAAACCCTATCAGAACTCGGAAGTATGCCTTTATTATGATTGTAGCACAGTACTTGCAGATGACAATTTGTTACCTGCAAGTAGTTGACAAAGCGCTACTTCATTTTGAGATAAAGGAAACGACTAAAAGGTCGCCCGAGAGCGGAATAGCAAATACAACCATACTCACCTTGAGATAAAGGAAATGACTGAGATACTGCTGAAAGCATGGTGACTAATGATGAAGTAATATAAGTTCAGTCAGAGCATATACTTCAAGTTTCAAAATTTTGGCTTAGCACACTAGTGCAAAAATGCCTGACATGTACACATCCTATTTCAGCTTCACAATGCCAACTTGCAGCTTTGGCATGGTTGAACATGCTAGGCCTTTAAATTATTCTGCTGCCCAGATGCAATGCTGCAGTCATGTACAAATGTATCTTACCAACTTTATTGCCTGCTACTCATACCCACCATGGTTCTATGGCACATTTTCCACCAACCGCTTCACCAAGCTCTTTTTGTCTACTACTGAACTGTGCTACAAATGCAGAGCCTTGAAATAGTGCACACTTCAGCTCTGCTTTGCCTGGAACATAGGCAGCAGGCCTGCGCAGCTGCTCGAGGGAATGGAAACATTGGCCCTCTGCTGCAAGTAGTCACCCAGCTGGCCTGTTGTTATGGTGCTCCGCCATGCCATGATTGTAGCTTTTGCTGCCTCTCGCAATTTGCTGTCTGGATGGTCGTTGGACAACTTGGCAAGCTGAGCTCCTGCCCCCGTTTGTGACAGATGTACCACAGTCACAGGGTAAGCAGACAAGTCCTTCAGCTTGGCTATTGCACAGGCGGTATTACCACCGTCACTGCTTGCAGCATAACTTTGCATCAAGACTTCCTTTACCCTGCCTTCGAACGACATTTCGTCCTGCACGCACGTTTTTTCTCAGTCCAAGATACTCACGGCACCGCCTGGTTCACGGCTCGCCAGAACCCGAGACCATCGGCACGGAAACTGTTGTACGAGACGCTTGCGCGAGTATCGAACCCGTGAAAACAAAGGAACGCATGCGATGAGCATGCTGGACACGTTTGAAAGCTTTGCAACAGAACATTGCGAATGCAAGAACACTAGCGCTGCTTCGACCACGCGGAGCAGTGGTGGGGTCAAACGCTGGCCAATAGCGGGTCCTGCTACATGACAACCAGAAGCACTTGCCTGTGCCATCTTGCACCTCGTGCTCTGCGCCAGATATTTCAAGCTGGCGAGGTTGTTAATGTCTGTAAGGTACTGCATCTCGTGGCATCTCAGGCAGTTTTGTCATAAGTCTCGCTCCGAAACCAGTCGAGGGGACAAATCATGCCCCACTCGCTTCACGTGCACTTACCTAAGCACCTAAGCTGTCTGACATGACACCGAGCCTCACCTGGCCATTGCAATGACAGTCTTCAAAGATCAGCTCTGCAATACACCAAAAGACACAGATCCAGCACTCTGAGAGCTGTATGTCCTAGACCTGGGCACATTCACCTGGCGCCTTTTGCGACCTCGTGCAACGCCTGGGTGCTTCCTCCTTTTCTCATCAGCAGTCCTTATCAAGGTGCAGCTCATCTGCCAGTGGAAATCCCCCCCTGGAGCTTTATTGCACACTTGGGTCTTGCCACACGTATGCACAGACAGTTGAAGTTGCAGTGTGCATCTTTTGCACCTAGGTGCAATGATCATCTTCTGTACTGTGCACAATGACCAGTCATGAGCTTTTGCATCATTTTCCAGTAAGTGGGCTGCAAGAATGCACGACGCGAACGATTAGTCCAGAACCGGCAGATAAGCGACTTTGCTGGGTGAAATCTGTCCTTTTACAGGCGTGAGAGGCTCAGTGTACGCACTTCCCGCGACAAGAAAGGAAGTAAAGCTGTGTAAAGCTGAGATCGAATACAGGGCTATGTACTTGTGCTCGTCATGTCATGTTTGGCCTGCCAATTAGGAAATCCTGCCAGTACTGTTTTGCACCTGCCCAGCAAAAGGTATTCTCCTGTTGTCGCAAGTCCATGGAATCCTAGCTAGTATGTGTCTGCAACCTCATGGGACAATATTTCTTTTTGGCTTTACATGCAAGGGACACGTGAAGTCATCCAAGCCAGTGATTGAGCTCATAGCAACCAGGATTTGCTGGTTATCATGCTAAATATATCATGCATCTTCGACAGCAACAATGACAGCAATAGCAACAGCAGCCTTAGCAGTAACACAAGCAGTACTGACAGAACGACAGCAGTAACAGGCAGGAGCCGTGTGTACAATACAATGACGCAGTGGGGCTGGTCTGGAGCTTTCTTTAGGCCTGAGATATGACTGGTTCAAATTCACCGCAATCAAGAAGGTAGATGAGGTGACACCTTGGGAGTGAAGACTCACAATAGGAACGTGCCCCCTATGACATCCAGCAATGTCAGTTTGTCACCATCAGATGGGACAGACTATCCTACAGAATGTGCCGCCAGACTCACTCAATAGCTTGCTGATGACCTGCTTGGGAGGCAGCCTGGCAGTGCAGGCTCAGGTTGCCAGCATCAAGGTCAAGGAGTGCAGGGCAGAATACATAGTTTGCTCAGAGCCGTCTAAGCCTTTGCCCAAGGGTGCAGTATCTTATGATTTTTTGTTCTCCTACGTGGAGCAAATGGCAGCTGATCATCGGCCAAACATGACGAGACTTGCCTTCACACAGGGCGTATTGGTCCTACAAGCTGTTGCTGTGTTGCTGGCAGCGGAGCTGTCTAAGCTGAGGAACTTGGATCTCAATCAGAGGTGGTTCCTCAATGCCTTGTCCTGATTTGCATTGGTCACTGGCCATTGCTGGAGCACTTTGACCTCAGCCACACCAGGATGCATGCTGACAGCAAGTGCGTCATGTCTCATCTGCAGATGGTCACCAGCTGGTGACAGCCCATCGGCCTTTGCTGTTTGCCTTGGAACTTGGGTTTGCCATAGGTTCAGATGCCATACAAAAGCTGTTGAAGGACAACTGGCCAATGCGTAAACACCTAGACAATGAGACCAACAACAACATCACAGCATGTGCTTTGCATCAGACATCTGCATCAAACCAGAAGTGCCTATTTGTCCTCTTCTTTGGCTGACCACATGCTAGCTCTGCTCAAGAATGTGCCAGCTTCAGAGACATGTTGTGTCATGGTTGGGCGTTTTCCTTTGTGTTTTCGCTGGTGGCAACAAATTTTGCAATATCACAATTGCATCAAGAAAAGAAAAGAAAAGAAAAGAAAAGAAAAGAAAAGACTACGCCTTTTGGCGTCAATTTAATGAGAAGCCAAGTATTATACCGGGCTGCCCAGAACAATTGCATCAACAATCTGACTGATGATGAACGTCTCATCAAGTGTGCCTTTGTTGAGGGCGTGCATGATCTGGCATACCTTTTTGGGAGCCATAAAGTTCACATTGGGCTCCAGGGTCAATCTGTAGGTTTGAGCATTGAGGATGATTTAGATGTGAGTACTGTTATTGGCAACGCCAAAAACCATTGTGCACAGACGTGGCATCAGAGTAGTCTCAGCAGCGTTGTTAGGTACCAACCCTTGCAACCAGAATATGTCCCAGCACCTTATCTTTCAGCAGTCAAGAACTTCAAGAGCCGAAACTCATCAGCAGATTTAGATGTGGAGGTCATGGTCTTCATGTAGACACTGGTAGGCTTTTGCTTTTAAGTCAACAGGTGCCTAGGGAGCAACGGTGCTGTGTTTTCTGTGCTTCTGGTTCAGCAGAGGATGAACATCATTTTGTGTTTGATTGCCCCGCATATTGTGCCATCAGGAACAGATTCACTAGCATATTTTGGGCCCAGCCCCTACACTGTCTTCTTTCTTCACCCTACATGATCCCAAAGTCACTTCCTAGGTTTATGAGGGAATGTCTTGAACACAGGAACACCCTGGTGGCAATCTGGACATACCCTTTAGTTTAGCTTAGAGTGCGTCAGCTGTGACGACTAGTGTTTTCACAAGTGCTTTTGTATATCTTTGTGTGACATTTCAGTCTACTGGTCATAGTGGGCCCCACGACCTTATAATTGTAATCGAATGAATGAACGGATGCATCGTTTTCTAGGCTAGGTCTAGACGAAAGCGATGCATTGGTTGAACCAACAGAACCTGGTAATGAGAGGGACCGGGTGCAGAACAGCCGTGCCAGCCATTGGGGAACTTAGCAGTGTCAGAATTCAGCTTGTCACTGCATGGGTCCGGCCATGTCTGTTTGACACTGCACAGGGTCCTGACGGACCCTTTGCAGCGTCAATTTTCCAAGGCCTCACAAGCATCATGCCATGATGGTAGCTGGTACAACATGTTTGTACAGGCATGGGCACATGCATGTGAAGGAAATGTTTGATGGTCTATTGGTTTTACTCGCAGGGCTACCTTTTGAAAGTGTGAGCACTTAGCAATATCCAGTAGCAATATCTGAGGTTGCAACTGTGTCATGTTCGTCATCCCATCAATAATATATCAACAATGTTCACACAATGTCATGTAAAGGGCACAACGTGATCTGGTGTGTGATCCGTGTCTATGGTGTAGCAAAAGGCACAAACGTCGTCAGCATGGGTGCAGCTCGCCCTATGTTCCAAGCTACTAGGTAATTTGCACATAGCAATCACTCCTGTAGTCATGTCTGTTGCTGCAATGTCTAAGTCATCTAGCCCTCTCTGTATTTACACATGCCCACCGACACCCTAGTGCCTTCCGTGATGCCTCTTGATTGGCAGTGCAGAGAAAAGTGAAGGTGAGAGACCGATCTGCACACAGAACTGTGTGAGCCTTTTGCACAAGCATGCCATCTGCTTGTCTTGAAATTTTCATACACGGGCTTTTGTGCTGGCGCAGCAGACATTCTGTTCCCAAGTGCAAGCCAATGTGTAAGATTTCTTGTACTGCACCAGATGTTGCTGCACTTGGTACAAACTGGCCCAGCAAGGCAGCTGTCAGGCTTATGCAGTGCAACACACAGGTGGAGGCAGCAGGGCACATACCGTTTACTGCGCCAGAGGATGACGCCGGGTCACGACAGAGCTTTGGTTGACATGGAAGGACACAGCGCAGCGTATGCTGGAATCTGACCTGCAGCAGTGCAAGGCCACATAGAAGCGAATGTCTACTGAAGGCATGCTGTGAAACATTCTCGGACTGACCCACTTGATATGTGCTATGCCGACCATGCTTAGGATTTGTCAGAAACAGCAAGAAGACCTCTGCTGTTTGCAGACTTTGATGCAAGGCAATGCATTTGCAAGGCAATGTAACAATCACTTACAGCTATCAGCCCAGCATGGCCAACAGTGATGGTGGCAAGGATAGCTTGTACCTGACTGGTAGTCTGACGATTGTTGAGGCGTTGAGGTGTTAATGCTCGGGGAACAAGGCTAGTAAGAAGGTGGCTCTGCCGGAGCCACGACGTCGCCTCAGGCGACTCGCCTGCGGAAGACAGACAACACTTGTTGGATGCAAGAAGCCAGCCAGAAACAGGCCAGAGGTGCAGCAAGTCAAAACACTCAGTCACGCGGTCGTCCAGCAAATTGATGATTGCTGGGTGTAGGTTGTCTGATCTGTCAAGCTCCGGCCTGCAAGCAAGCTTACCATACAGGGTGCCACTTTGCAACTTGCGCCAGCCCCTTGCCAGGCTTCCGAGGTGTCCTCCTTCCGGCGAAAGTTGACCAAGCTGCAGGCCACAAGTATGCCGTTGTGAAGTACGAACGAGACTTACCTGACGGTTACCTGTCAGGCAGAAGCCGGCGCATGCGCGAGGTCATGGCACGCAGCGAAACGGTCGGCATGTCAGGTCTGTTGAGAAACACCAAATGTCCAGACCGCCCGCGGCGTGATCTCTGTCGAAGATCCTCGGGTCATGTTGGTCCGCTCCCTTCATGGACCCCCGTCCCCCAACTCTCTCCCCGGTGACACTGCAGCGATAGAACCTTGCAAGCAAGCTGGACCCAGAATCTGCGTTTCTATTCCCCCAGAACTTTTTTTAAATTTTGCAGGGTATCAGTCATCGTTGTCATCCGTCAACTGGAAATGTCATCGTCATTGTCATCGTCATTGTCAACTGGAAAATGTAGCTGAAGAAAGGCCTTGCCCCATCGCATGGTGCATGCTTTTCGACAGTAACATCTGCATGCTGCATCTGCGCAACATCTGCTCGGGCTGGTCCTGGCACCTCAGCAGGTGTCTTCCTTCTTGCTCAGCAAAGGCAGCAGGGCAACAGCAAGGGCTGGGCAAGCAAAAATCTGCTGAGTGCACCAGCATGCCATCGATATTGAGGTCCTTGCCAAACATGGCATCATTTGAAAGTGACGGTATGCTGAGGTTACTAGTACTGTTGATTGACTTTGCTGCTTAATCTGTTAGAAACCCTGGTGATGTGGCTGGGATGAAGAGGTATGGATGGCAATGAGCACAGCCATGCCGTCACCAGCAGGGTCTTGCTGCAGTGCAGGCCACCAGCAGCTTGCTGCAAGCTGGAGCATTTGCTTCTGCTGACAGATTTGGGCAACAAGTCAGGCAGTCACAGACAAGGATGCAGGATCCCCTGTCTACCTGGAGGTCTCAAGCATGCAAAGGCAGATGCGGCGTGCCAGAAGGACAAGCAACCTACTTGGCCTGTGAAACCATGAAAGGCTCAAGTACTGAATTGTGTAATGCTGGGGCACCCCAGTCAGCAATTGCTGCGGCAGCTGACAAAGGTTACAGCCTTAACACAGCTCACGGCAGCGCTAGCTTGCAGCAGAAGTTGCAGTCAGCAACAGCAGCAGCTTGACAGGCGTTGCAGGCGTTGATGGAGTCAAGCAAGGCTGCCCACTCATTGCAACCCTGTTTGGACTATTTGTGGATGGCCTTGAGCAGCACTTGATGGACACAATTGGTCATGATGCACCCTCCCTGTCAGGCGTACTGCTACTGTATGCGTACTGCCACTGCTACTATAGGCGTACTGCCACTGCTACTATATGCTGATGACCTCATCATTACGTCCACTACAGCAGCAGGGCTGCAGAGGCAGCTTGACGCACTACAGCAATTCTGTCATCAAGGCAACTGAGTGTCAATCTAGCCAAGACCAATGTGGTCACGTTTGGATCAAAAGCCACGTGTCAAGCTTTCAGTTTCAATGGCAATGAAGTGAAGCGAGTAGAGTCATACAAGTACCTTGGTTTTGAATCACTTCATGCAACCAAAAATCTAGCACACGGCATCTCGCAACTTGTCTCTGCTGCAAAGAAAGCGATGCATGCCATGAATCGCAGAGGTGCTATTTTGCCAATTTCTGATCCTGAACTACGGTGCAAGCTGTTTGACAGTCTGGTACTACCCACTTTGAGCTATGCTAGCGAGGTTTGGGGTGTTGATGAAAAGCTAGGTGAAGCTGCAGAGCTACTGCATAGACAATTTCTGAAGCACATACTTGGCGTTAGGGACAGTACTGCAAATATCATTGTACTAGCTGAGTTGGGCCACAACAGGCTGGCCATCGCGCCATGTACTTTTCTAACCTGTTCACCTGTTCAAAAAAGAGAGAAGGCAGATGCATATGTGGCAGAGTTTTTGGCGTAAACCCTGTGCTGCCGACTGCTTTTGTGCAAAATGGCGCTGCTACAGTGCAACAGCAGTATCTTCTGTGCTATCAACAAACTTCTGCAACAACGTCAATTTGGTTTCAGAGCAAGTCCGTGCTGCAAGAAGTCAGCAGATTGGGTCTGGAGCTGCGCTTGTGGGCCCCCAGATTTCGCCAAATAGCAACCTGTTGCCCGATTGCGAGGCCACACCCACGCACCCGCTGGATCTGTGTGAAGTAGTAGTGGTGACCTGGTTTCGGCAACATTATTCTAGCCTCTGCAGAGCGTACACACACGCCAACAGCATCAAGGGTGTCGTTGCCCGTATGTTGTTGAGTAGGTCACGATTCGCATTACCTTCTGTCCTGAGCTGGTCTCGTTGCACAACCAGCGTCTTCGGGCAATGTGCTGCTTACAGTAGCAGCTCGTCACAGAACTCAGCAAGGAAGGCAAGCCCTTCGTTCGATCAAGTTTGTAGCATGATGCCGTGCTTTCATCTTTTTGTGTGCTCGCTGCATCGTGAATGCATGCTTTGAGTATGAAACCTGTTTCAGTTGTTGAATATCCTGTCAATACTGCTCTATGTGTGCAGGTCGGTTTCATAGGCCTGGGCAACATGGGCTCGCGCATGGCAGCAAATCTGCAACAAGGAGGACATCAACTTGTGGTCCATGACCGCAGCATTGCAGCTATGGAAGAAGCTTGTAAAGATGGTGCAGAGGCAGCATCTAGTCCGGTTGACATGGCCTCACAAGAAGGTGTTGTAGCTTGATGGAGTTGTGACTTGCCACTTCAAGCAAGGCTTGGTGCTGCTAGTGTTGCACAACAGCGCGGTGTCATCGTGCTCAGGTGTTGACGTCATCATCACTATGCTACCATCTGCGCAGCATGTTTGGGAAGTTTATTGCGGGCAGGAAGGAATTTTGAAAGCAAAAGGTACTTCACAACTTATGCATTTGCTGATCATGCCACAAGAAAATCTGAACATCTGCATTCTTCAGTGATGTCACTCACAATGCTTTGGCAGCTTGGCTGATGCCATTGTGTGTACATGTCAATACCAAAGCACAATCTCACAGCAGCTGCTATGCACAAGCACATCACATGTTTTGCAACAGAAACCAGCCATCCATCTTGGACACCAATCTCCAAACTCACAGCTCTGCAAAGCTAACAGTGCAAACACCCGCATAGGGGGTGTGCGACCTGCATTGCTCATAGACTCCTCCACCATTGATCCCCCTACAGCGAGGGAGCTTAGTGCTGCTGCGACAGCCACCGCTCTTCACCATGATGCGCGGCCCTGCTCAGGCTGCAGCGCTGCACACCCAACTCTCATTGATGCCCCTGTCTCTGGGGGCATCACTGGGGCATCTAAAGCTACATTGACATTCATGGTGTGTGCAAGGACGTTTCCCTGAGTCAGTGAATGCTGTATAAAGCCCATCCTTGCTGTGTGGCAGCCTTTCTCCCACCTTCTTGGGCTTTTCCATAGCCTGCATGAATTGTGCAAGGGTCTGCACCCATATTGCATGACCTGTATCTGTCTGATGTTGTAGTTGCTGGATGTGGCTGCTGTATGCACGCTGGCAGTCAGCAAAGCGATGCCAGGCTGTCCAAACAGTGTGACAGCAGTGCGTGGAAGCAGATTGCATCTTTTGAGTCCTCGTATGAGACATGTCTCGGGCTTTCGCAGCATGAACATTGCTTGTTGTGCATCCTGAGTATCTGCTGAAGACCTCACTACAGACAGTGACTGCCTGCATACATGGTCTGCAGTGCGGAGGTGAGAAGGGTGGCCTTGCAGCTGCAGAGCCCTACCTGAAGCTGATGGGCAAGAATGTAGTCAACTGCGGCCAATCAGGCAATGGTCAGGCTGCCAAGGTTTCCACCTGCATCCCTGTACCTAGCCTTCAATCAAAGTATTCAAGTGCATTCATAGATTTGCTAGACATGCCTCAATTGCTGGGTTGCCTTGCAATGCAGCTGTGACATACTGTGCTGACTCTGCTGCATGCGTTGAGCTGACGCCAATGCACAATTCTTGTGATGAGGAAAGACAGGGGCTCATGAAAGGCATCTTGCAGTCTTGTACTCCTTGCTGTGTGTGATAATGATGTGGAGAGTTGGAGCTTCTGCAGGTGTGCAATAATCTTGTGTTGGGAGTGAGCATGGCAGCAGTGGCAGAAGGGCTGGCCCTGGGCACCAAATTGGGGCTTGACCCCAAGCTGCTCTCCGACATCTTCAACAGCTCCAGTGCACGATGCTGGAGCTCAGATTCCTATAACCCATGCCCGGTACAACTTCTTTGCTCTGCCATAGTAATGAGCGCATATACCAAAGACCATGCTGATATCAGGATTTATGATGGCAAGAAGCATGACTACTGTTGTGCAAAGCTTGGTTGCTTTGTGCGCAATCCAAGCCGCTTGGCATGGAATACATGCTGTGAATGCTTCACCTCATTTATGTGACTGGGCTGCTGTGGCTGCAGGGCGTGATGGAAGGTGTGCCAGCTTCAAAGGATTACAAGGGTGGCTTTGCTTGCAAGCTCATGTCCAAAGACCTGGGACTGGCGGCTGCAGCTGCGCAGCATTGCGGTGCAAAGGTGCCAATGAGTGAAGAAGCTGCCAGGTTGTATCAGCAGGTGAAGGGCAAAGTTCCATCTGTCAACTGCTAAACAGTCAGTACTGTAAGGGGTGCAGTAAGTGTTATGTGTCGGCATCAAAATGTATGTACTGTCACAAGCGCAGTGCTGATCACATATTGTCACAGACTGGTTGTGTGTCCAGGTTGTTGACGCGGAGGGTGCAGATCTTGACTTTGGCTCAGTCTTCAAACATGTATACAATGGTACAGGCACCATGCCTGTCTGAGGAAGATAAACTGATATGCTTGACAGCTAGCTTTGACAGCTCTGCTGTGGTGGATAAATATAGTGCAACAACATTTAGGATTGATTCAGGCAAGAAATGTACTGCCTACAGACAGGGTGCTGAACAGTGCATGCGTAGTTGCTACAGAAGTTACACTCATTCGTAAATGTCAACGATGATTTAGGCAATCAGCCTGATAAGGTACCAAGAATATGGATGGACACTATAGAGTGCAAATAAAGTTCACTGCATACAGCCACAATCTGCTGGTACAGTTCACTACCATAGTTGCTGGAGTCATTGCTGTCCTGTTCGTTTATTGACTGCTTTGCTTTATTGCAGTCAGCTATCAATGCACTGCATTTTCCCTCTGTTGCAAAATGATGCCTGGGAGCAACAGCCTCAAGGTCTACAAAAAGTACGGAATGATGTGGTCAGGAAACTTCAGCTTCAGGATTTCCCTTTTGTTACCATCGCCCTCATCAAAGGTCGCCACTGTATGTACTTCAAGCATACCGTCACGCTTAAGCATCTTCTTGAAGGAGGTTGTGCCGCCACCCACACCAAAATAGTATGTTTTGGCTGCAATATAAGCAACGCCAGTTGGTGGTTTGATGGCCTGCAATCAATCCACCAATCACTTGATTCCTGCTCAATGACCCATACGGAAGTTTCCATTGATGATACCTAATCTGTCAAGTAGTACAACAGTGTGAAACTTGATGTGGCACATTTATTTTGCTGCAAGTTGAGCGCCAAAGCATCATGCACACATCTACAGAGTTGCAAATGGGCGCCAGCTCTGTGCGCATGCCACATAAATGCAATTTGACAGGTCTTGCTACTGCTGTGTATAGGGACATAAGCTCCCCTGACTAAAAGCCAGTTTTCAATTGAAAGACAAAGCCACAATGTCACGATGACACACTGACAAAACCACGTAACATTGATTTGAACAAATACAGCTGACAACAGCCTATGTGTTGTTGTCCCAGCTTTTAGCTGTTTCACCAATATTCTTCAACTTTGCGGCTTACAAGTCGGATCATGGCATATGAGTATCGGGTATGCTGCTGCACTGATGACTTGAACTTTTACCACAGAGCTAGGTACATTGTGCAGTGATTGCATGCTCACCTGTTTGATGCAGTCAAAGAGCTGCTGTTGCGATTCCAGGTTGTATATGGTTTCAGCAGACAGGATCATGTCATATGAGCCTCCCAGATTTTCACTGGCCATCAAGCTGCCTAGGGTGCCCCAGTCACCGCCAAAGTAGCGTGCGCTGACAGGACGCCTCGATTTTGGCAGCCGCTGGCGGTTTGCCGTCACATTTTGACTGGTCAAGCTTGTCAAGACCTCTTGGTTGAAGTCCTGAAACAGCACTTGATGTGTCAATTTGTAATCTGCTGGTCAAAATGACAGCATCAGTCGTGGCAATGTTTGAAGTCTGTACAGGAGCAGCCCTGCTGGTCAGTCATGACAGCATCAGTTGCGGCAATGTTCAAAGATTGTACAAGAGCAGCCCTGCTAGCAGCGAACTCTTTTGTGAATTTCAACCAACGTTGATCATGATGATGGGTGAATTGCCAGCAGACAACATGGACTGCATGAGCATCATGAGAGTACCTGCAAGGGCTTGCCTGAAAGTGCACCTCGGCCCCTGCTAACAAAGGCACTATGCCAGGTAGCCCCTGCCCACACCCAAGCTCAAGCACTCGTTTGCCAACCAGGTCATGGTTTGGATCAGTCTTGCTTGAGATGAGCTTGTCAAGATTGTACTCTTTACACAAGTGCTGTGCCAGGTCTACTGCGCACTCCCAGAGTTTGAATCCACCTAAACACATTCCAATTTTTAAAACAGCATCGGCTGCTTTCAGAGCCTACCCTCAAAATAATGAGCGATAATGGCGCAAGTAGCCATTTGCAGTGTATACCTTCATATTTGCCGGGCTCAAGATCACTGCTTTGCAATTGGTCATCTTTGACCAGGAAAGCTGCTGCTGCGCTGCTCACTCGACCCTGCATACCACTTGTCAACTACAGCTCGTTTGCAATGCTGTGACCGGTTTGTCCAGTGCCTTGCAAACAAGCAGACAGGAGGACATCTCGGTGACTGATCACAAGTTACCTTCAGCAGGTACAAAGCGTCGGTCAGCGCCACTTGATCCAGCTGTAGCGATGGTAACAGCTACAAGTGCGGAGACGGGTGATGCGTAAGCTAAGGCACATCAAGTATAGTGGCTATTGCTGTGGACACGATGCTTTTGTGGACTACCTGATATGGCGGTCGTACTTCCACAGAGGTTAGAGGTTCGGATTGCTGGTCAGCAGCACCAGCAGCAGCCTGTGTCGCCGATGAAAGATCACCGGGAGCTCCGAAGTTGAAGTGAAAAGGAGCCTCTGCTGTCGACATCTGCATGTCAGCATGCGTACACTGGCTTGACTTATGGCAAGGTCGAGCAAGAACAAGACTGCATGCCGTTGCTCACTCAAAGCACAAGCGTGCCATCAGTTTTGCGCTGGTGTTGCCCACGCAGTGAGCTTTTGCGCGCTTGTGCAGGAAATGCGCCTTCAGGGCCCTTTTCAGGGCCAACGCAATTTGCAAATGGAAGGGCTTTTGGGAGGTGCGAGCGTTTCATAAACGCATCCAAGACAGCTCTAGCTCTTGCGCACTGACGCATTCAAGCAAATGGGCTCAATAGTCGACCAACGGCAGTTTGCATGGCTGCCTATGCTGAAAAAGCTGGTATGAAATTTACCTTTCTGTTGGACTTTCCTTCATAGTGTGACTCCTCATGCCAGCCTTCTGCAGCGAAGATGGGCACTACGTTTACATGTAACCACAGCAAATTTTTGAAGACTGTTAGAAAAGACTGGAGTCTTTACTCAACTTGCTCGTCACGTCAGTGGCAACCATCTTTTTGCACTGGCCCCTGCAAAGCAAGCAGAAAGCGGATCCACGTGCAGACCAAGGTTGCACTGGAGACCCAGCAATCATCAGATAGATACAGTGACCTACTTCAGGTGCATTGGCAAGCGTTAACAACAACAAACTCAAGTTTCCCCAGGTTCAGTGCTGCTTGCTGACTGCTGTCTTGGACCTTGCAGAAAGGCAAGCACTGGACATTGGATGCTCCTGAAGGACAGGTACACACTGCACTGTCAGTCACATGCATGCTGTCTTGGCAATTAAGGCAGCTCAAACATGACCATGCTGTAGTTGTTAGGTAGGGCAGGACGACGATGTGTCTTGGAAGACGGTGAGCGTGCTCTGTTGACCTGCATGGGCATGCGTCCAGAAGCATTGTCTCCAAGAATCCTGTTGATGACAAACTTAGTTCTGCAAAATAGGTAAGTGGAATTGCTGTGTCACAACCTTACATGGTGCCCGTGCATGATTGATGCGTCACAACCTTACATGGTGCCGATGCCTAGCATGGCTGACAAAGTCTTGAGGTGCGCCATTAAATGAGTTGTGGATGATTTTTTGGCTCATGCAGCAGTGCAGTCAGCTTAAATCGCATACACATAGCTATTGCATAGCCTGACTCCCTCTGAAATGTCTATTACTGTGTACCCAACTCGTTGGTGACCACATTCATTGCGTGGCGTCTGGCAGACTAACGTCAGCAGCCTACAGCTTGAGACTGCCTGTGCAGAGGTCGTGAGCGGGAGGTTCCAGTCTTAGCAATTCAGACTCTCAAAAGAACTAGATTACATAAGTGCAGCTCTGAATGTGCAGCTGAGGATGTGGAAAGCAGTGTTCACGTAGTTGAGGTGTGACACCCTACAATCACTGATGCAACTGGAGACATGTTAGATACCTTACAACATGTGCTGTCAGGCACAAGCAGATCAAAAGCGTTGCCACATCTTGGCTGGGCTGACCTTGAAGGCGTTATGTCTCTAGCAGTCTATGTATGCATTGAGACTGTTGCTGACTGCGTTCTATTGGATGCAGTTGGGGCTGCGAGCTTTGAAGAAAGCTGGTCGTGAGCACAGCATGAGACGCTTTGTGCAGGATGCTGCAACTGCTATGCCAGCGCTCGCTGTACATTTTGAGAGCATTGCTTCTAGAAGATTTCACATAGATCTAGATGCATCAGTGAGACCATCTTCTAGAAAGTTCCAAGACTTCTTGACCAGCGAGGACAATGATGATCAGTGATTGCTTTTTGCCTTCAAGGCACTCAAGTTGAGTGTTTTTGTGACATGCATGAGCAGCATCTGATACTTTCAATCATATGTACATGCAGTGTGACAGCGGTACATGCAATGATCATCATTCGAATTGAGACCAGAAGTATGTTGCGTCTGCTTGACTTCATCTGTTCTAGAATCTGATCTGTGAACAACTTGAGTCTGCTCCAGCAGCGTCTCAAAATGTGTGGTAGATAGCAGAGTTTGGGGCAGTCTGATGTGTTGCAGTATATAACACGCAGCAATGGTTGTATCGATTTTTCGTACTGTGTTTTAGTTGCCTGCAGCTGGCATGCTTGCATTGATTGACTCATTGTCTCCATTTCGCTCAGGAGGGTCTCAGTAATGTCATGACGGGATTACTACAGTGCATGCCAAATATGTAAAGGCACCACATAAAGCACCTATTCAGGGAAATCTCCCCTATCAGCTCAAGGCAAAGCTGTCCTGGCAAGGCAGCAGGTGGTGACAACATCCCACAATTAGTTGCTCGGCGACTCACTGCAAGTGTCTTACATGCAGTGAGTCAAAAGTGCAGGAGCTTTGTCACATATCATACAGGTACATGCGTTTGGAACGCAGCGCTCTGAAACTGACGTAGGAAAATTGACTGCTGAACCTATGCTAAGCATTTACATCTTCTCAGTTGATACGGGTAGGTTTACAGAGATCACAAGCCTAGGCCGGAGTCATCTGTCTTGTCACCCCCCAAGTCCTTCTGTGATGCGTAGTATGCTGCCCAGATGGCTGTGAATACACCAATAATGGCCCAGCCTTCAATACCTCCTACACCTAGAATCTTGCCAGTGCCTTCTCCTCCAAGACGGTCATCAACCTACACAAAAGCAGGGCTTAGATCTGGGTCAGGAAGATGCACAAAACACAGAAGAGCCTGAGTTGAGCTGAACCTACCAAGGCGAAAGCTGGGTGAGCTGCAATCAAAGAGGTCAGAGAGGCCGCTGCTGCTGCGATTGGGGCCTTGGCAACTTGGGCCTTGCACACAACGCGGGCTGCAACACATCAAGCAGTGGTGAGGCCCTCGGAACAGCCCAAGACGGTATCAACTTCAAAGCAGACGTCGCAAGCAGTTACCTGGTACGCCAGTCCGCACGCTCCTGCCTGCATAGCAAGCAAGGACATATTTCAGAATTGTGAGTGCTTGCAACAAAGCATTTGAGCGACCGTGTATGTCCGGAAGGTCCGCGCTGCAACGTACTGTTCGTGATCGGTCACGAAGTACCCACCTGCACTGCGTGTGACAGACAAGCTCTTGACGCCGGTGGCAGAAGTCGAGCACACAGCTTGCATGATGACTCTGCTGACAATAGCAAGATGTACCTCGGTTGGCTGAAAGGGCGCTGCGCTTATAAGTGCGTGTCTGCGAAGGCCGTGATAAGGGTAGCACAGATTCTGTGAGGCCAGATAGCGAGTTTAGGCTAAATCGAATACTAAATATTACAAGTTTCTGCGAAATAGGGCTATTTGGGCAGTGAGCGAATTCTCCAAGCCGAATTTGGCCCGGAAATAGCGCCAGATAGGTTAACATTTTGTGACTCACGAGCAACTTCCGAGATCAAAGCGCAAAACATCTGATTTACATGCAAAAACTTTTTAAGCTGTGCATTCGTCCTACGTCTGCCTGCATTGCCCGCGAACATTTTGCACCGGCTGCCTCCCATTACGGCAGCCGATACGGAGAGATCACCTGCCAAAGCGGGCTGCTGTGACCTGGGCACCTCTTATTGTACAGTTAAGGATGTCTGTGAATGCATCAGAACACTTTGGCAGAAGAGCGGACGCCGTTTTTGGGGCACTGGACAATATAGCGCAATGTTCAGTGGCTTCTGGGCACAACCAGTCCTCAGGTCCAAGCACCCAGTGGTCTATTGCCCGTCAACAGGTCTACAGGTATGCCAAAGTACCCACAAAGCCCAGAGCAACTGCAATTTCAGAGCTGGAACCTCAAATCTGGACTGTGGTTAACCACGCGGTGGTGCAAGTGCAGAGCAGGACATGAGGAAGCTGACAGCAGCGAGGAAGAGGACGCAAAGAACAGTGCTCATCAGCAGTCAGAGAGCTTGCTGAACACAATGCTTGATGCACAAGATAGCAATGTACAGCTTGATCAGCAAGGCAATATCATTCAGCCAAGCCTGGCCTTCTGTCAAGCCCTTGACAATGAACAGGAATATGACGATGTTGATGCTGTTGCTGGAACAACATTGCGTGGCGTCTCCGATCCAGCAGATGTGAAGCCTAGCCGTTTAACAGAGGTGCTGGTTGCTCCGCTGATGCATGTTTGTGGTGTATGCTATAGGATCAGGACAATCAGATGTCTGCTCATCAAGCCATGGTTTGGCACATGCTTCAAATGCGAGATTGCACTGCATGTGCTCGCTGGTGCATGCACAAGGCAACCTACTGTAGGTGAATCATGCAGGTTCTAGACAATAATGTCTTTGACCAGCGCATGAGGGCTCACAAGTCAGCACAGCCCAGCTCAAACCACAGCATTGTATCAGACATGGACATTGACAATCAGGCAGCGACAAGCAGTGGGACTCAGAAAGACAGTTGGACAATGTACGACTGTAGATAACATTGTGCATCATGCAGCAAACTTTGTGTCTTTCGTGGACTCAGCATTGCTAGGTGAATGCACCCCTGGCTTTGATGCACAACACTGGGCTAAACTGACAGCCTGTTACCTTACCAAATCATGCATTGCAAAGCTTCCTGCTGTAGTGTATGTTGACTCGATCCTCTGTGCACCATGCTGTTGCCTGATGAGGCAGGTCATAAGCATCACTAAGAGGCAGACATGATGACCTCAACAGATGCGTGCATGTGTAACAAGGAGTGGCTCATGCAGGGGTGGCAGGCCTCAGCAGGGGAGGGGTGGGCGGCCCCCTTTGAGTGGCAGAACGCCTGGCCATAGCCGATCAAGGGTGCCTCTTCATGTCCAGCACCCTGAGAAGTACACTTGCTATGTTCTGGATGAGCCATTGGTCGTGGGTGGCGGCGACAAGGCAGCAGGCCTCAGCAGTCAAGCTGAACTAGAAAAGGTGCGAATGCCGGTGATGCTGCAGTTCTGATGGCATGTAGCATACAGATGCCATGCATGCAGCAGCCAAGCTTAGCAGCATCTGAGATCTGCCAGACGTCAATTTTGTTCAGCGTTATGCTTCCGGATTTCTTCACTGTGCTTGCTGCCAAACAAGCACAATTTGCTGTAGTTGCAACTGCCTGGCAATTTGGTAATTCTTGGTGCTTCTGACACAATGCAAGCTGCACAAAGGAACACCGTACTGGCAACAAAAGCTGCACACTCTTGTGTAGGCTGCAAGGGCCGCATCCAGTGCTGCTTTAGCAACACAGCAGCAGATGCAGCATCAGGAACCAACCGAGCCTTTGCCAGCCTTTGGCTCAGGCATACAATTCGTCAGGCCTAGCAAGAAGGCCAGGCAACAAGGCAGCACAGCTGCTCCTGTATCCGCTGCCTCTGGTGTCAAGTCAGTTATCCCACAAAGCATGGATGATGATGATCAGAACAATGAGGAGGATGAGATGCCACTGAAGAAGTCTTATCCTGTGAGTGGCATGACATTTCCTTGCTTCTGGTGCAACATGAGTGAGACTGTTGTGGCATCATGTGCAGGTGAAGTAATTGTGTACCTAGCACATGCAGCCTGCATGATGTTGACATGGGCTGACTCACAGCGTAATACTTTGCAGGTGGAAGCGTCTTGCATGGATGACGACTTTGGTGAGGGTGCCCATCATGCAGCACCCGCAAAGCCACGCCGGCGCCAGTACAGAGTCAAGGCACTTTGACCCTGCACAGCCTGTACAGTTGCACCCTAAGTTGTACATTACAAAGTGTGGCACATGAAGGCGATTTAGCTGGAAGCCTAGGACTGTACGCAGGTTGCATAGTTCAGCGATGCTTTTGAATGGGGTTAATACCTTTGCAGAAAACAACGTTGCACATAGGTACCAGAGTTCGAGGACCGTTTTGTATGATAAGTAAAGATACTGAACATTCTGGCCACAGAGACGAGCTAAGATGAGCCATACATGTGCTCCTCGTAGTCGTTGCAGCTGCTCGTGTATGTCATAATCAGTTTGGCTGGATAGCTTGATGCACAACTGGACGGCTGCTCAGGTACCTGCCATGGTGACTACAGTCCATGGAGCCGGACGAGTTGCATCAGCAATCGAGGGGCATTCTCAAGAAACTTGCAACTGTCAAGCATGCTGGGCTTGACACACCATGGCATACGCAGTCTGACTGGTTTGCCATTAGTGCCGCACAGGCTGCCTTTGTGACGCTAGTAGTCGTGTGCTGCGAGAGTGCACACACAGACTGGTAAAACTTTTTGTTGCGCGTGGTTGGTATTTACAAGGGAGAATGTGTCCGAGTCGCGTTCAACTGTTTTCTGATAGCTAGCGTATCTCTCCTATAAGGAGCAATGGACATAATAATGGAATGTGCAGGAGTGTATCAGACTAAAGTACTATGTACAGGACTAAAGTATATAAAGTCAGCTGAATGTAAAACAAAGTCTGAATCAGGCTGAAGAAGATCAATGAACTGCATTTGAGATGGCAGATCACATGCAAGGATATAGCCTAATCTAAGTCTGCAATCACTGATCAGGAGACGAATAAGGTGTACGGCTAACCTGCAGAGCTAACTGCTGCAGTGCCATAGCAAATGCTGCGTATTGTTTAATATTACTGCAGAGCTAATTGGTGTTTATGTACATACTCTGCTTCACACTCAAAGCTTCGTCACACCTTCACAATGCTGTGGTAAGGGGAGAGACTCTCAACACAAGGATGATAGTCATTGACTTCCATCACACCGTATACGTATGCCTCATGACTACACAGCACAGCATAAACAGCCAATCATCATTCATTGTACAATAACAGGCAACAGTTCTGAAAAGTCAATTGTTAAGCACAGCGGTCAATTGATTACCACACATGTAGCAGACAAAGCAAACACTGCACAGCGTAAAAACTATAATAACATAGCTTCTATTGCTCAATTGTGAGTCCTGATGCCTTCTCCACATCAATGTCTCCCATGCCTTCCTCAAAATCATCTTCGCTGTCAGAGTCACCAGCAACCTCCTTGTTGGCATTCTCAGCCTCTGTCATCTGCACAGTCACACACAAAACATCATGTCAGCATATGCCTTGAGCCTGGCAATGCTTGGAGCCAACGCTGAGTCAGCCTTGAAGCATCAAAATCTGTCAAGCACACAGCCAAAAGCTAAGCATCTCATACACACACATAAGACATTTGCACCCATGTGCTTGTAGTGTGGGCTGCACAGCGCTGTACAAAGCTTTACAGCTGGCAGATATACAAACTGAGCTGCATGCTGTGTGAATGCAGAGCCAGAGTGTAAACGAAGATGCAGACCTTGGACTGCAGCAGAAGGTCATCCCTCTCGCTGACTGTCCTGGGAGCTTCCTTGACCTTGAAGTTGCCCTTATGACTCTTGATAGTCTGCTCTGCAACCTCAATGGCATCATTGAGCACCTGAATGCCCTTGGCCTTGTCTAACGTCTGGGTGGTGAGGACATACAAGGGAGGTGCTACAAGCTTCATCTGAACAGGACAATCCTCTGTGCCTGACCTGCCAGCTGCACGCATTGCATCCTGCATCAGCAAGGTAGCAACTGTTGAGCATAAAGCTATGACAACAGGCTTAGCGAGGTGCAAGTGCTGCAGAGGCACTGATAGCTCAGCTGACTCTTGCAATGGAGACTGCATAGCCTGCCGAGCTGCCAAAGCTTTTGATCACGCACAATGCAGACAAGCTGTGCACATTGCTGCGTTTTTTTGGGCATCTGTGAACAACATCAACTGTGTGGAATGCAGACACCAACATGTGCTTCAATGTACACTGCTCGCATTGCCAGATGCTTCTTGCATTTAGCGATGGTTGACTGCGCAGCAAGCAGGACAGCAGCTGGAATAAAAGAACCACCCATGCAAGCAGAACAAGGTGGATCACCTGTATATGTAGCACGCCGTCGTATGCAAAGCATGTCATGTCAATGTCAGCTCTGATCTTGAGGGGCTGAGGCGTCATTCGCCTTGTGATGTTCTTCATGATAGCTGTCCTCACATTGTCTGTCAGCACGGACAAAGGCTCTCCTCCATTTACCTCCTGCGTGCCATCACAACAAGTGTGCTGCAAAGTGCCAGCATTCTGCACAGCTGCATACGCTTTGCACTTGACAGGTCATAACGCACGCTGTATGACTTGACAACAGGTCAACAAGCATGTGTGCTGCTCGAAAAAATGCAGTGCCAGCTGGTGTGATCGGCAGCATGACACATGGCAAGACCAAAAAGGCAGCAAAATTGAGCAACCCATCCCTCCAATTATGACACCAACTCAAAGATTGCAAGGGTCAAGTATGTAGTACAAGAGCCACAAGTACGATGCAGACCTGTAACCTTGCAAAAATGGGCTCTGGATCCTGAACCATCTGCTTGAAAGCCTCAAATGCATGTCCATACATCTTATACAGCGGCCATCCTATCTGAGTGTACAGCTGCTCAAGATCTTGCCCTGTGGTTTCTGCAACATGACGCATGATGCTATGGACCATTTTGGACTTGTTGTACTTCTCCTCTGCAGCCTACAGGCAAAATAAGGTCAGACTGCTGCCATGAGAAGAAGCACTGCACAGACAAGCAGCTTCCTCAGCTAAGAGTGCACAGCAGTATCAATGTGTCTCTGGGTGAGTATATGAATGATGTATGCCGGCATGAACAAATGTCCAAAGCACGCCTTCTGAAGCTGCCCACCTGAATGTCCTCTGCAGCTACACGTCTTTTGGAAAGATCAATGTAACCCTTCTCTTTGTCCACACGCAACACCATGACGGGCTCTTGTCTGCCCACCTGTTTTCATCGCACATGTTACAACGAAGTGACGCTATCGCTTTGAGCCAGCAAGCGTTATACACAACAGTGATCACCTTGATAAGCTTGGTAATCGATCTGATACGCCTTCTGGACAACTCTGAGAGCAGTATCATACCCTCGATGCCATTGTACTCCAGCAGACCAACATATGCACCCATTTCTGCGATAGACTTGACTTGCACCATGACCACATCGTCGACTTCCGGGTATTTGCTCTCGTACATTCGTGCATCCTGATGGGCCGACATTCTGACAGGCGTATGAGCAAGTTCGAAAGAAGACCAAGCTCACAATAAGCAGTGCTTGCTTGCAATCAGCTGTGAGTCCAATGGTTTTGCCTGATGACTAAAGCTTAGCCGCCTTAGCACTATAGTGTCTGAAAGGCCCAGCACTGCAGTGAGCCGATTGAGGTGATCCGAGCCGGCACTTGAAGGGGACCCTCTTCTGAAAGACGGGGCGGCGATGAACCTTCTGTTTGAAATCATCTGATTTTATGATGCCCCATGCAACTTGCACAGGTATCCCTGCTATCCTCCGTCATGCGCTCATGCTTGGCCTTCTCACACATCAACACTGCTGCCTTGAACAGGCCAGTGCTTTTTGGGCCGCTTGCAGCATGCATTAACTCTGAAGAGCAGATCTGCAGACCTAGGTACAGACTTCTGGCCAACATACCTGAGACCTGACCTATGCTGCAGACACTCCGTTTGGGAATTGCTCAGGCTTAGATTGACATGCATATAAACCCACATTTGATACGTGCTCATCAAGTTGAAATGTTAACATGCTCAAAGCAAGGTACAGCATTCATGTCTGGCAGAGAAACTTTGATTGTTGCAACTAACAGGCTGCAGATTTTCTTTTCTTTTCTTTTCTTTTCAACTAATAGGCTAGCGTTGCATGCCGCCATGTTGTTTCTTGTACGCTGTCTAACATAGGATGCAAGGAGCACCAGACAGATTTGTCTTGATGATTGCACTTGTTTGCATAAAACCCCTGAAGTCATGGTGTGCTGTAGTACCAAGACCAACAGTGACAGTTTTGAGATTGCAAGCTCACATCTTCACATGCTTCAGCACTGGACAGTGCCAGTAAAGTACTTGCACTTTGGGTCTTGGAAGCTGCAAAACATGTTAGCAGGCACTAAGCCACTCTCATATAAGACCTTCCCATCTGAGCACGTAATTTTGAAGTCAAGTGGGTTGTGTGGATCAAGGACTGCAGGAACTGTTGCATAATCATTGATTTGCCAATAATCTGCACCAGAACGTGCCAAGTCCAGCCAGCTGGCATTTGGAAACAGGCGTACTTGCATTGCTGCCAAGGGAATGCGTTCCCCAATTGCCTTAAAGGCAAGGTATGCAAAGGGCCTCTCATCTGCCTGCAAAGCAAAACAGGCAAGCACTTACAGATAATCACAGCTTCACTGTCACCAATGCACACAGGCTGGAACACCTGTAAATTATTACTATTATCATTAATGCACACAGTCGGTACTGAAGTGAATAATGGATCTGCAGCAGACCTGCATGCACTAACAGAACAACATGCAAACAATGAAGATCAGTTTGCACGGCAATATGCTTGTTTGACACTTGTGCCAAGGTGCATTGCACTGGTCTGCCAGCCTTGCAGTCAGAATCTGCATGACCCAGATTATGAAATGTTTCGAAGCCTGTCACTATTGCATGTCTTGCCCAGATTGACAGGCACATTTAACAGCGATTTAGTCCTTTAGCTTGTTTTGTTTGGGATACGCACCTGGACAGTGCCACAGGGTGCATTCAGCTCATTGTCACAAAGGCTGCTGTTTGCGGTGCCAATCTGCACAACAAATCAGATAGGTCAGTGATTCCAACATGTCCATAGTGCATTCACGGGCCCATGCAATCCACAGCCAATGGGTGAAGCTCATGCAGAGGATACTAAATCTATGTGCAATGCACTTCAATGTGAAATCTTACCACTGTTGATACATTCTCAAAATGGTATTGTAATTTGTAATCGCCAATAGGACATTCAATGCCCTCATAGATGATTGGCCAGGTGCCAAAAGCATCTGTAGACACGTTCTGTGTGGGATATGTCACCTCATATGGCAGTGTTTGGTTCCTGCAAAACAGGCAAAATGCAGCTTACACTTCACACCAAAACAAGACATGACAAGCAATGCAAATTGCCACGTGGCACACCTGTCAAACCATTCAATGATGACAGCTATGAAGTATGGTAGAGGGTTGTTTGCATCTGCTGGGTACACTGTTGCATTCCATGCCCATGGCTGATTGACGCTTGTGTATGGGGTTGTACCACTTCCAGGACATGTAGCTGTCTGAGAGGTGCTGTCTGTGCACATGGGGCTTGGCATGCCCGGCGAAATTGAGATTTTGAGGCACATGCCACATACAGCACTTTTTGTTGGCTGAAACCACAGCTCGTCCGCAACAGCTGCGGGCAATAGCACAACAGATTTGATGTGCAGTCTTGAGTGCTTGCAGCATAAACATCATTTCAAACATGATGACCAAGGGCAATTTCAGCATGCACGGGGAGTCTAGGCATGAAAACACTGAACACTGGCAGGTCAAATGCTTCAACACATCCCACCTATCGGACCCACCCCAGCAGCTTGTGCATAGGCAGGCATTGCCTGCGAGCAGGCCATACATGCTACCGAATCCGGCGCTTCACTACAACTTGTAGAGCGAGCTGCCCATTCTAATATGTTGTACCACGTTCCACTGCACGCAAAGTTGCGTTTACTGGACAGTCTCATCAACTGATCAGGGTGACGAAGACTTGATCGCTCAGTTGCTGCCGGCACAACTCTTGGCAACTGAAAGGGTGCACTCTCGCACCGCATTGCGTCAACGAGTACCCAAAGAAACTCACCGCGACTGCCAAGGTTCGCCGGCGGTTCCCGTGACATACGCGTTGAGAGTCGCCACGCCGGTGCTGTTCAACACCTCGTCCGCCGAACAGCTGGTTATAAACAAGACCAGGATGGTCAGTATCGCAGTTGCTGTCATCGAGCCAAACGGCCAGACAAGGCCTTGGCTGGGTTGTGCAGACAGAACCGGCATGGCCTCCAACTGTGCAAGTCACGGTGTGTTGTTCGGGCCGCGCAGCAGCAGCGGCGAATTCCACTCTCACAAGTCGCCTGCATAACCTTACTGCATCGCAGCGCAACGCCAACCAAGCTGCGAACGAAGCTTTGCGACGAAGTTCTCGGAAACTGAGAATTGCCATTGGAAATGTGTCACAATCGACACACGCACGTACGTACGCACTCACGTGACAAGCACTGAGTTTTGTAATTGCTGCCTAATTGCGCCGTCTGCTGAGACCTTCAGAGCCGTGCGACCAGCAGACAGGCTCACCTGCCAAAAAGCATCTTCAGCGCAAAGCAAAGCTACAGTTAGCGTGTTGTCAAAAGCAAAAGGTCTGGAGGCTGGATCGTCGAACGGGATTTTTGAAAGCTCAAGTTGCAGCTTTGGCTACCGACGATCTCGATAAGCTACAAGTCACCTTAAGGCGCTGTTGGGTAACTGTTGACGTCACCGGATTGGCCACAATCTGCTACCACCAATGTTGACGGCTGAGATGCCAGGTATGACTGCCTGTCCCAACAGTCTTTCAGACTTTGCACGATTCAGCTCAAGTGGCAATATGTTTTAGTCAATCACGCACTGTATAGGTGTTGGAAGTAGGAGGCAGTTTTGTGGCAGCTCTGGTAGAGGGCCATCTATGGTATGTTCCTTGTTGCCACCGATTCTCTGTGCTGTTGCTGTGGCCACTGTTGCTACCGGGCGCTACACAATTTTGCGGCAGGGCGCTGCTTAGTCAGTCTGCGTACATAGGCTGGTCCCATGAGCCGAAGGGCGCCTCGTCAGTTCTCTTGTAAAGCTATTGTGGCTCCAGCAACCCACACCAATGGGGCTGCTTTGGGTGCTGGCAAGCCTGTGTTGGATAGCCCACTGTGGCGAAATTCCTTCTCATCAGATAGTCAACACAATACAGCAAGTCAGCTGTACAGGCAGCCCAAGAGTATCTTACCAAATCGTCTAAGATTGTTTGCTGGAACAGCCAACCCGGTACGTTCAAGAACTCTTTTCAGGCAGCGCGTTGTCCTGTTAGTCGCTCAGACGTTTTGTGATTGGATGCTGGTTGACATGAAAGAAAGTGTCTGGTTTCACTGAAGACTGCTGTCAATCTGATCTGCACATTGGTGAAGTTATAATGGCTTGCAGGCGCTAGCTCATGAGGTGGCTTGTTATCTTGGCCTTGATCTGGGTGGCATCAAGATCAAGCGATTTGCAGACGGAGAGATCTATGTGCAAGTACAGGTGCATTCTTCCCTTCTTCCTGCTCGTTGCTTGCTGCAAAATTGCCCAGGGATTCCGACAGTGTTGGATTCGTTAACCAGTACTCTCTGTCTGTCTTCGTCCTGTAATTGATACACCAGCCTTCATGACATTCCTTGGACAATGTCAGCATGCGAGGTCACTCAGCCCTATGTTGACTATCACAGGAGTCCATACGTGGATGTGACGTTTTCCTCATTCAGCCCACCTGTCCTCCAGTGAATGATTCCTTGATGGAGCTGCTCATCATGATCGATGCCTGCAAAAGAGCATCAGCGCGCTCCATCACAGCTGTCATGCCCTACTTTGGGTATGCCAGGGCTGACCGCAAGACTCAGGGCCGTGAGTCCATTGCAGCCAAGCTCACAGCCAACCTGCTCACAGAGGCTGGTACGTTGTCTAGCCCAGCGTTTACTCATCAGCTGCTAGCGTCCAAGGGGTTTCCGCTGCCAGCATCTATTATGATGCCTGTGTGCTATACATCAAATTGTTTCGCAACAATAGTCTGCACTTTGGTTCTGCGCTGTCTCTCAGAGGTGTGTCAATGCTGACAGAGTCGCTGCTGATAGGGCAATCAATTCTGCAGGTGCTGACAGAGTTCTTGCTATGGACCTTCACTCTGGACAATGTGTTGGGTACTTTGACATCCCAGTGGACCATGTGTATGGCGATTCAGTCATTCTTGACTACCTGGCCAGTAAACGGATCTCGACAGGGGACCTTGTTGTTGTGTCTCCTGATGTTGGCGGCGTCGCCAGGGCCAGAGCTTTTGCCAAGAAGGTACTGCAAGCCTTCAGCTTGGTCTGCAGAGGATGGTGTTCAGCATTGTGACTTTTACGCACATGAAGCCCCTCAAATGCTGGATGTTTCAGCTAATGGGGTGCTGACTGTATTTTGCGACACCCATCGTACACTCTTTTGCGTGCTCAATCAGGAACACTGCTTGGCTCATACTGCGCCAAGGCTGCTACAGCTGTGTTTGTGCCACTCCCTGGGATTACAAGTCACCACCTGGGGATGTCAACTTGTGCTTTCTTGGCTTGCAGCTGAATGATGCTCCTTTGGCCATTGTGGACAAGCGGCGGTCCTCTCACAATGTATCAGAGGTCATGAACCTCATTGGTGATGTCAAGGACAAGGTGGCTGTGCTAGTGGATGACATGATTGATACAGCAGGCACCATCACAAATGCAGCCAAGGTGAGCAGCTAGCGGCATGCTGATGCAGCACCTCTTACTGACATGTGACATGGCCGCATGACCGTGCAAATTCTTTTTTGTGAAGCTTTGTCCGAAAGTTCTCAATGACCATAGCTGTGACACACTATAGCATGAAGTGTTGTGTTTCAGCCATGAGTTCCAGAGGAGTGAGCTCATTGCAATTGGTTGACATCCTTTTATTAGTCCATTTTGTGCAATGAATGGGGCGTCCTATGCTGACGAAGTTGTTTGGCCTATAGGTGCTGCATGCTGAGGGGGCGCGAGAGGTGTACGCCTGTGCCACTCATGCAGTTCTCAGCCCCCCAGCCACTGCCAGACTCAGCAGTGGCGTCTTCCAGGAAGTCATCATCACCAACACTATCCCTATCAAAACTGAGGACCACTTCCCAGAGCTCACTGTGCTGTCAGTTGCCAACCTTTTAGGAGAGACCATCTGGAGGGTATACAATGCCTCGTCAGTACAATCCATCCTATGAACTGGACTCTCCTGATACAGTCTATTATTAGCTTAGCGGGCCAAGCTTATCATCATCACCAGGATAGTGCATCAGGTGTTGGTGACCATAGCCACAGGCCTCCCATTTGATGTTAGTCAGTATGCTGTTTGGCCTGGCATTGTCTGCTCCTTTCATCCCTACATTTGCATAGGTGACACACTCATTTGTCGGCAGCCATGCATAGGATTATATCTTGTGTCCACATCTAGTTTCAGCTTGTATTGTTTGTGTGTCCAAAAAGGTTTCTGAGCAGACCTGATCATGCTGTGTGTGTCCTGCAAGTTGTCTACAATGCCCAGTCAAAAGTGCTTCTCACGTCGCTTTATTTACTGCTGTTTCCTGAAAACAATCCTGAGGACATGCCCGTATTAGATTGCACAAAGTGTTAGTAAGGCAAAACGCCAACAGCAACCCACATCACAGTAAGGATAAAGTGCCTCACCTTAAATGAACGAACGGACAAGTCCTTTACAGCTTAGTGCAAGGTGTCATTCTTTCAAGTCACAGTGTAGAACTACTGATATGTCCTCTACAATGCTGCCTCCTGTCAACTTTGCATGATGCAGATTAGCAGATCCTGCTAGCTGTGTTGCATACGCACAGACTGCATGCTTGAAAAGTGGCTTACAGGCGCATTGAGGACCATTTGGTGAGGTTTAGTCGATAATGAGCAGCACCGCTGAATGGAGAATTAACCAGCAAGTTATTTCTGGTGCTGTTTGTGAGGTGCATTGAATGTATTGTGACAGACTGAGGTACAAAAATGCTGTGCGTTCACACTAGTAAATTACTACCGGTACCAGTCAGAATATTGGATCAGAGCAGCAGCAGAGACATGTAAACAAGGAGGCCAAAAGGGGCTTGTAAAGCGTCTTATGCCAAAGAAGCAAGGATATCATTCTCCTTCAGCACAACATACTGCCTTTCGTTCTCTCCCTCAAAGTCTACACCACTGTACTTCTGATATAGCACAGTGTCACCCTTGCTTAGTGTTGGCTTCACCACATCACCCTTCTCATTGGCTTTGCCACTGCCGACTGCAACCACCTGCAGGAAAACAAAGTGTGCCTATTGAAGACAGCACGAAAGAAGCACGATCACAGGACAATGTGCATCCGTTTGCAGAGAAGCTATTGCCCAAATGTTGCAGCTGTGCTTTGTTTTACTACCCAGCCTCAAAGCCATAAGGATGCATGTGTACACTCCACATTTGCACATGGGCAACAAGCGAGAACAACATTGTGTCTTCAGGTTGTGAAGGTGGACTCACTGTGCCCAGAGTTGGCTTCTCTTTGCTGGAGCCTGCCATCAGCAAACCGCCCTCCGTTGTGTCCTCTACATCTGCAATCTGTGAGCCAGCAAGTGCTCAGAAATTGCACGCAGCACATTATTTTTGACCCGCCACCATTGAAAGCTAACAGGTGGCCTACATCTGCAGTCTGTGGGCCAGCAAGCACTCAAATACTGTATGCCGCAATTCATTTTGACAGCCATCTCTCTTGCCATTGAAAGCCAACAGGTGGCCTACCTCAATCAGTATTCTGTCTCCCAAAGGCAGAAGCTGTGCAATGTCGGTCGAGTTGAGCACTCCAATGACATCATCTTCCTGCATTTGCGGAGAGCTGTTTGACTGCAGTGAGCTGTTGTTTTGCCGCACAGATATCCCTCTGATGTCAAAGTGGCAAGCTTCCAAGCATGTGCGCTCATGCCCTTCTCACACACGTACAATTATGCTGTGTATGGAATGTCTGTGCTCAGAGACTGATTTGTTCTATTGCACATGATGACAAGACAGCCAGCAGCATGTGCATAGTCCATGTCATGTGGAGTGCGTACCTTGAGCAACACATAGTCCGCCCCCTCTACCTTCAGCTCTGTGCCCGCATACTTGGAGTACACAACCTTGTCACCATTCTGCATGGAGTTATTGTTGGTGTCAGGAATCCAGTCCATTGTCAACAACACAAAGTACCACAAAGTATGTACACTTGTTGCTGACCTTTACAGCTTTTGCAGTACCAGCTCCTACAATCTCTCCTTGTGTGGGCTTTTTCTGTGCTGAGACAGGTAAGAGCAGTCCTGAAGATGTCTTCTCTTCGCTGACGTCCACCTTGACGTACACTCTGTCACCCACTGGTGACACTGTCTTGTACTATAACAAAGTAGAGACTGCATCAGTATCAGGCAAAACACAATGCTGGTAGTCAACAGCCGATAAGCACAAGAGAGTTTCATTTACACACTTCAGCTGGTACTGCAGTGGCCGCCCTGATCATTGTGCACCTGCGCCCTGTCCTAGCTTGTACCCTTCTAGACTGTAGTTGACAGCCGCAGACCTGAGTCTGACCAGCCAGGTGACGCGCGCTCATCATTGCAACTCCAATAATTCGCTGTCGACGACAGCAGTAACGTTCAGAGTGAGTGTTAGACCTCCGCAATCGATCAACGCACTGCGGCTTGCTGTGCTCAGTTTGCACTGCAATCAGTGGTTTCGGAAACGACAAGGGTTTTTTGCCAGACAGGGCAAAGCCCTGAAGCCAACACTTATCCGGATGCAACCTAGAAGAAGCTTGATGAAGCTGCCGGGAGGTTAGGGATCAGAACGCCACTAATACGCAGCTGGAAGGCTGTGCTTCAAGAATCTAATCATGGTCCATTGGCTTTACCCTGTTTGCATGCGATTCGAGTATCTCAACTGTTACAGGTCATGCCTGCATGTCTGCCTTCAGGATACGTCACGCCTTTGGTCATGAGGGGCAATGGTGGATGTCTCTTCTGAGCTAGTCCTGACTCCAGTTCAACTTGTCATACATATATATCCACCAGCCCGTGAATCCTAGGGTGGAGGCAGGCCTGCGTGTCGCATGTCCATGCATGTTGCAGCCAGTCCTGCCTCCGAGGAGCTTCCTAACTCACACCCAGGCCTCCTAAGACACTTACAAGCTTGTTGTAGATCTGTGGTCATGCTGTCGTATCTACACACAGTTTGAAGCAATGTGTCTTGTGAGGCGCCACAACAGAAGACCACAGATTCTGTGCAGTTGCTTCCATTGTCAGTAAGTGACTTCTGTTTTGAGGAGGGCTGACAATGCTTTAGCCTCTGCTGCATTTTCCTTGCCCCTTGTTTTGCATGATTGAGAATTCAAAACTTCTGCCTTCCATAGATAAAATCTAAACCCAAAATATTTACAATCTGGTCTCGGAGCAGCTTCGGAGTCATTCGAGTTCTTAGCTAATTCGGGTTCTTATAAAAGGCTCCCGTGTAATCTCAGCGTCCGCACATGCGCGTATTCTGTTGCCTGACTTCGATTTGCTGTCAGGATCAGGGCCTGCACATCGATCTGAGCAGTGGCATATTCGAACTGCTGACTCTACCAATTTCCTAACTCTTGCACGAAGCGATCGCAACCAGCAGCATCCAACCTGTTCGGTCAGCCACAACGTTGAGGTCTGTATCTACGATCAGGTGCTGGTCGGCTAAATTGACATCTTTCACTAAGCCTGAACAAGCCGCAAATCAAATTCGGAGTGTGTGCTAGCAGCGCTGTTCCTTTCTGAGCGTCAGTGCTGAAGCAGATGAGCAGCAACGCAAAAGCGACTTTCGATGTCGATGTTGCTGTCGTTGGAGGCGGTCCTGGAGGACTTGCAACGGCAGCTGCCATTCACGCTGCATGCAATCAAGATATCACGGTCGAGGTGCAGGCAGTGCACGGCATGTGACAACCTTGTGAAGCTGATACATAAATGACCCGGTGTTCGTGATGGGCACAGGTTTATGAGAGCTACAAGGCCTATAGACTTCAGGGTGCAGGAGTCCTGATGCAGCCAAATGTTCAATACGCTCTTGAGGCAATACACCCCAAGCTGCTCAAGAAGTGCGCTCATCACTTCAACCAATTTGCTTCTTCTCAGTAGTCAGAGCTGTCCTCCCTTGCGCAACTTGCCCACTATAGGGTATTGAGTGAAGCGTTTTGGCTGCACCAGCACATAGTGTGGCAGTGCACTGTTTGAACGCTGGCACATTTCCAAAGAGCCCCCAGTCTGCAGGTTTGAGACCCATCAAGAGCAGAGGGGTTGATATGTTTCTGGAGGATGGCACTTGTGATGTCTCTATCCCTGCTGCTGGTTCAAGTGGTAGTGACCAGGAACTCTTTGACAAGTATGGCAAGGCTCCATTGTTACTCGGGTGGCATGAGATCCGGCAACTGCTTTTTGACCACCTCCCCGGTGGCATTGTTCATTTTGACACACAGGTCACAGCCTGTCTGTCATCAACAAAATTGGTCTCTCGCTATGGTCGTATGTCAGCTCATGCTGTGCGCATGCACATCCACCTCTGCTCGCACCACATGCAACCTGCAGATGTGAATCCTGCTGCCTGCCTGCATCGCACATTGTTAGATGCGCTGTCAACTACAAGGGCAATGCAAACAAGTTGATGTTGTCAGAATGACAGTGCATTGCATTATGCCAGGTTGAGAGTGGTACGACTGCCTTCATTCGCTATGCATAATTGCACCCTTCATCAAGCCAGATGGTGCCTGGATCTTTGTAATACATCAATCTTTCTGCAACAGTGCATGCGCCTGTGCCTGTTCATCTGACAAAGCCTCTGCATGTTCAGGTGACACACTACGAGGAAGATGAGGAAGGGGTCACTGTACACTTCAGTGGCAAATCTCCACCAAGGCGTGCAAAGCTGCTGGTGGGCGCTGATGGATACTTCTCTAAAGTGCGGACCCAATGTCTAGATGATGGTCCTCCTGATTTTGTGGTAAGCTGCACCAACGCGACTCTGACTGACTTTGCACACACACCATCTGACCGCAGAAATGGCAGTAAAAGGACAAGTCCATGCCTTTCAGCATTTTGGGAGCCTCTTGGAGCAGCAGCCAAGAGCTAAGACTGGTCGGCAGAGCCCAAAGGGAAACAAAACAGATCTAAACCAATGTTGGATCAGAAATGATCTTCTAGATGTCAATACCTTATGAAGTGTCAAAACAAATTGTGTATGCAATATGGCTATACTGTAAGCTTGGTTGCAGGTCCATGCACTATCCTAGTTTAAGCACCAGCAGAAGACATATTGTGTTACTGTGAATCTCTGTGACCTATGACTGTAGGCAATGTGGTGACATCATGTGCGTAGTCTTTGAGAGCTGTCTCCTACAGTTCATTGTGGGCTTCGTTTGCCTTGCAGCTTGTCCTCATATCTTACATTAGCACAGTGTTCTCCTCCTGCAATGTGCAAACCTCATTTGGGAGGATCCATCGTGCATCATGTTGCCACATGCGCCTGCAGACTCAGCATGCACAAAGCAAGGTCAGGCCATATGTGGCATACCTACTGCATGCTTGTGACAAGTGACAAGTGTGATTGTGGTCAGTGCAAGACCCATTGACACATCCGGGCAATCTGCCCTCCCCTCCCCTCCCCTCCCCTCCCCTCTAAACGTTTGTGCACTGACAGC
>JAABUP010000204.1_pt1 | contig 132848 bp, 206 predicted proteins | sample 5559201 | NCBI WGS metagenome assembly JAABUP01 (sample SAMN10711887, study PRJNA513373) | rock metagenome | isolation source: Antarctica rocks | place: Antarctica | reverse complement strand
AACCTGCAAGACTGCTGCAGCGCCGGCAACATCCCTGCCTTCAACAGTGAGGATGGCAGCTTCACCAGGCAGCCAAAGGCGGGCAATATCCAGGCCAGCTCGGACCAGACCACCAGGATTGTTACGCAGGTCTAGGATGAAGGAGTCACAGCCTCGCTCCTGCAGGTAGAACACACACCATCATGCTCCAAGTCATGTGTGCCTTCAGCAAGAATTTGTGGCTTTCAGCAAGAAACTGGTTGCAGGCAAGCAATGCTCCAATACTGATTTGCTACATGAATGCGTGCAGACAAAAATACCGCTAGTGACTTTACGCACGATGCCTTGAGAGGCATACCAGTTGCTAAAGAGTGCAAATGCTGCAGTGATGACATGCAGGCACAAGCGCGTGAGGATGATATACGATAACAAGCGTCAATGAGTTAGCTTCTGCTCAAGCCAAATGAGTTGCACACTACACCTGAAGGTCTGCAATGGCATGACGCATTTCAGGGGCAGCCTTTTGGCTGAAGTTGACCAGGCGGATGTAGCCTGTCATATGGTCCCCGTGCTGCATGGCAGTGCTGAACACAGGACTGAGCTCCAGCCTTTCACGCTGTAACTGAACCTGAACAGCACACAGTCAAGGCTGGATTGCGTGCCCCATAGCAAGCAAAAGGGCATAGCACCCATGTAGTCTCGCCACCATGCATACTTCATCAACCAGCAGTGGTTTATGGCTTTGCAAAGCACCCTGCTGTACAGTAGCGGGTGAGACTGACAGACTTGCTGCTACAGCCCAGTGACTTTGGTTCTGTAAAACGCAAATGGTGGGTTGAGTGTCCCATAATGATGGAAATGCTTAGGCCTGCAGCACCTGTCTGTACTCCAGCTTGGGTAGGGGGGGCTCAGGGCGGGCAGGTACGCCAGGGACAGCCTCTGTGCGGCGAGCCAGGCGGACGACCACACTGCTGCCACTGCGACCGCGCAGAAGCTGTGCAGCCTGGTCACCGTTCCAGCCCACTGTGGCTTGTCCATCAATACTGACAACCTGTACAATTCAATCATGACTCATTTTCACATCATGCTGTGTAGGTCTGTGCCATGTAGCATTTGCCCAATAACTGCACATCGTCCTGATCAGCAACGTAATGCAAGGGAAAGTGCAGCATGTCGCATCACATGGCTACAGCTCAGTACCAACAGCAAAGGATAACAGAGGACTGCTTGTAAAATGCAGTACGCTGACCTCATCACCAGGTAGGACACCAGCTTTGTCAGCAGGACCCCCCCTGATGGGGGCCAGCACCACGAGCCGGCCACTAGAGGGCTCCTGAGCAATCAGGAGACCCACACCCTGTACCTCCCCATCGCTGCTTACTCTGAAATCGGCATACTCTCTGCAGGCAAACCACAGGTTTGTAAGCAAACATGCGTGTCCATGTTGCACGTCATACACAGTTTACAGTCAGACCAGCACTCCATGTATCTGCTACGCAGCCAGAGGGCTTGTAGCCACTTTCAGCATAGACTGTCATGCTCAAGAGGGCATGCATGGTGCAAAAAGAGGACAGTGGTGGTGTTTTGTTTTTGTCAGATCATGATATACAGACGGTGATACCTGGCAGGTACTACGCGAGTGAAGGGGTCCCCAAGTTTTGAGAGCATGTGCCCAATTTCTCTGTATGCCACATCGCCAGAATCTGCCGTGTAAGCTGCATTGAGGCCCTCTGTCAGCTCATGATCCCAGTTGTGTCCAGCAAACCTTGTGTCCACAAAGACCTCTCCAACAATGGTCCAGGCTTCCACCATTGTTTGCTGAGCAGCAAAAACTGAAGGGTTGGCAGAAGCTGGGAATCTGTAGGTCGGTAAGCTTGTTTAGCACAACGCCATATAGTCAATGCGCATCAACTCCAAGCTACAAGGCTCACAGGCGCATGGGTTCAGCCCTGACTACGTACCTCATGAGCTCACTGGCGCCTGCTGATAAACAGCTTGCAAGGAGGGCAGCAGACAAGCCAACAGCCACAGCGTGCTGCCCAAGCTTCTTCAGCACAAGGCCCATCAGCTTGTGACCCAAAACAGGCGATTCATCTGCATTAGTGCAGCTAGATGATCCAAACCTGATTCTTCGAGCACAGTTTGAGTGCAAGCTCACTAGGAGGCACGGTCTCACCTGTAGCCTTCACTGTGAGGTCGATACGCCCTTTGCAGGCCAGGAGTCTGCTAGTCTGGCGGCAAAGTACGTGTTTGCGTCGACCAGCTGTCACAAGGGTCCTGGCTGTTGTCATGGACGTCGGAAGAGCAAACGAAGGGCCTCGCTGGCGGTGATGACGTGAGACACATCGTAGGCTTACAACGGCAGGCAGACAGCCTCTTTCAGCCATGCACGTCAACATAGCGTTTCGCTGCAGGCGCGAAAATTTCCAGAGATGTCACGACACTGATCAGCTTGCCTTCCAACAGGTGCTGACACGGGCGCCCAAGCTCCAACAAGAGGTCCTGCTCCTGCTTGCGGACCTGATATGCCCGTGTAAGCAGCTTTGTGAAGCCTTGACGTCTTATTTTGTAACAGAGCTGCTCTGGCAATTGAAAGCACTATGGACCAGACAGTCAAACACTGACACCCCTCGTTGGGTTATTAGCGGCTTTGTCAACCAAATTGATCAACTAGCCAACAGCTTGTCCAACACTCCACATTTCACATCAGAAGACGCTTCAGCTTTTCCCCAATTCTGACTGATGTAAAACAAACAGGGCTTCTACAACCATATGTGAGAGCCGGTCATGTCTCAACTTCTTATGTGCACAGCTGCTGGTTAACACATTTAATCTGAGTGTCGTGTATTGTCTCAACGGTTGCCTCGAGAATTCTCCCTGAGTATCCAACATAGAGGTAGAGAGGTGCACAGGTACATTGCTGTTAAAGTACACATATCTGCAGGTCGTTACAGCATAAGGATAAGCCAGAAAGGAGTCTCTCACAGTCAGGGTGCTCAGGCCAAAACAGACATGTAGAACATAGACAGTCCAAAAGGTGCTGCAAAATGCATAGAGCTGCAGAAAACGCTTATGCATGTATCTGTAGTCATAGTCACAATTGAGTAAAGTCTCTCTCAATGACAATGAAGCCATACTCAATCAGGGGATTCATTTGTTGGTCAACCCGTCAGGAAAGCGACGTTCCCGGGAGGGTACTCCCTACTTGCCGCCAAAAACACCCCGCAGCCCTCCAGATTTGCTGGAACCCGCCTTCTTCTGCAGTCATAGATACAGTTGTGCATGACAGGCCGCAGGCAGTTGCACACTGATGATTTCATGGTGTTTGGTGCAAACTATGATGCCTGCAATCCTGCTGTGCAGACCACAACTGCTGCAAATCGCCTTCTGAGGCTGCGTGCTTCCAGAAACTCAAAGAAGCTGTTCATTCAATTATTCTGCAAGCAGTGATGCACGCCTACCTTGGTGCCGCCCTGGTTGGCCTTCTTGTTGATGGTACTCCCTACTTTCTTGATATTGTCCTTGGCGCCCTTCTTCAAATCGCCATTCTTGAACTGCTGTACATCCTGCTCATAACCAGCTCCAGCACCCGTGGAGGAGTCCTGAACACAATGATACAGGTGAGTTATTGCAGTCTGTAACCGCCACTCGGCCACCAAATAGGTGTCAATGCAAGACATCTGCAGCAGCTGCAAGCAGTGACATGTGATGCCCTGTAGACAGCTGCAAGTAAACAGGCATCAGAAAGTCTCAGCGTCGCCAGAAACTACAGAAGGCCTGAATGAAGCCTGATCAACAGTGCCAGACAATGTTGCACTGTCGATGAAATGTCAGATAAACCTCAAATCAGTCAGCCCCTGGCTTATCAGCCAGACCGAGATGTGCATATGAGCACCATAGCTGCTGTAGAGGATTGATGTGACACAAAATTCACAACATTGTCCTTGGCAGGAGCCTGAAGAAGGTACCTTGACTGATGCTGCACCCATGAAGTCACTGAACCCAGGGTCAACCTTGGAGAGAATGAATGCACCAGCACCAATAGCTGCCAGAGAGGCTGCAAAGCAATAAGCACCACTGAGCTGTTGTTGACAACAAAGGCTTGCAGCCAATGAAAAGAAAAGAAAAGAAAAGACTACGCCTTTCGGCGTCAATTTAATGAGAAGCCAAGTATTCTACCGGGCTGCCCAGATCTTGCAGCCAATGCATAATAGACAGTGTCCAAACGATGCATGGCTGATTGTTGTAGAAGACAGGTACGTCAAATGTTGGCTCTGTGTCAGCTGGCCTGACCTGGTAGCGCCACTGCTCTGGGGTCAATGTCACCACCATCAGAAAATATCTTAGGTACTAGGTTTGGCACATTGAATTTTGGCAGGCTAATAGAGGGCGCACTAACTGAAGGAACAGCGTCTGTGACACTGTCAGTTGCTGTCTTGACCTTTTCAGCTGCACCTTGGAACACCTGAAACGTGAAGCCCAGATATTCATTGTGCTTTGCTTTTTCTGTGCGATCAGGCCGTCTTGCAGGCCTGCATCAGACTATCGACCAGCATGCCTTTATCTTCAGAGTCGATTTTCATCCTGTCACCTTACCTTCTTTGCTTCTACTTTCTCGAATATGACCTTGGCGTCAGCTGAACTGGATTGCAGCACAAGTGCAGCTGCGCAGCTTGCAGCTATTAAACTCAAGTTGTTTGTGTCGCCTGCACGTAGCACAACCGAATTGCGTCCCCGATAAGCAGCTTCACCACAACGAAATCTACGACGTCTGTTGCCGAATAATCAGTAGCGTGACCTAGATATCACTTCGTCGCAAGACAGGAAATTACGTCTGTTGTGAGCGCAGCATATCTGCTGAGTTGCTCTTGCGCCACTCCTGCTGCTTGGGTGACTGCGGACGCTCTGAAAGCAACTCGGCCTGACCAGGGAAGTGTGCAGCATCGTGTTCGATTGCATGTCGAAGTTGTGACTGAACTTGCACTGTGCGCGCGCTTCTTGAGCCGAAGCAATTTGTTACCTTATCGCCAAAAGTCGCTGAGCCTCATGAACCGGACGCCATTCACGATTCTGATTCCAAGTTAGTCATTAGCATGCAATGCCCACATGCAGTGCCCACATGCAGTGCCCACATGCAATGCCCACATGCAAATGCCGTTATCCCCCCCTCGGCACACGGAATTATGGCGGAAATGTGGGGTGCAGTGGTCTGCATCATAAGTTGCTCCTAAATTCAATGGCTTCGCAGCCATGCTGGAAGCAGTCTGAGTCATGCATGTGTTGTAAATATATGTATATATGTTTGCCTACATAACATTGTGCTGGCCATAGCACGGTGCACCACTGTTCACAAGGTACAACTGCCCTGATGGTGCATGTCTTGCATTAAATCAACACATGTACATTGCCTGACCATTCACCACAGGATCCTATAGTGACAATGGGTCATCATTAGGGTGCAACAGACAGCGAGACACATCGAATGGCATGATCATTGCAAGACAAGGCAAGCAAAACTCAGCAATTGTCATCTGAGCCCCAGCCGTTGGAGCCAGACAAGGCCTGCTGCACCGCCATGAGCTAACCAGGCTGCTTGGGCCCCGTTTGGGCTCCAACGCACCTGTGCACTGTTGACTTAGACAACAACGGTATTCACACATGTACCAACAAATCCCTCGCAGCCCAAGGGCCCTGTGCCAGTAGTTGTCAGGTCTGCTGTGCAATGGAACAAGCCATGAGCAGGCTACTCAGACTGGCTATAGAAAGCTATTCAAGCAAATGCAAGCAGTGGTGTTTGGCAGCAAAGACATCATTGCTAGCAACAGACATTAAGCTTGTCGCTGTCATGTGCCGAACAAGTATGGTAGTATCAGGTTATCAACGCTCAACATGGCTTACCCGATGTATAGACTGAATTTCGGGAGCTAGACCTTTTAGCTTGCTGGGTTTGCTGGCTTGGTAGACCCCAGAGGTGTGGTGGGTGTAGTACTGAGCAGACCTCAACTCCAACCCTTCCTCTTTAGCATGCACGCCTGTAAATGCACAGTTATTGTACAACGCTGTGACAAAGTTTCCTGACTTTTGCATCTTGACAACATCATCTGAAATGACTGACACAGGATATCAGTGCCAGCTGCAACCAAAATGCAGCTGATAGTGCACAATATTAGAAAAATCACCTGCAACAAAAGGTCAGAAACACACAGCGGCATGTTCCAGGGTAGTTTGGAAAGTCAAAGCCCTTGCATGAAGCAGAAATCTGTCAAGGAGGAAGAGGAAAAGTTGCTTCAAAAGTGTACATACTGCTAGCAATTGGGTAGCCGCTGGGCAGACAGCATGTCTGTCAAATCCATGAAGGGGTTCATGCTGCAAGGGGAGATAAGGATCGCTAGATGTCAAGTTGACAGACAGGTCTGACGGACCAGCAACGGTTGTATGGGCGCGACGCATGCGGTTGTCCTGCAGCATGCGCTCCTTGAAGATGGCCACTTCACCATCTTCGCCCGCGTATGCCACCAAGCCGTTGCTGGGGCAGCATTGCACACTCCAGATGGCTCCTGTGTTTGCGCCTCTGCAACACAACCTGATTCCTGAGTTGGTTCTCAATGTCATGACTGTCTCAATGTGATGATCTCAATGTGATTACAACACTTCCTCTGTTCTCTCTGCCGGGGCTCAGATCAGTTGGCCACTGATCAGAGAGGCAAGCTGTCTGGAAAGTGCAGACAGTGCTGGCATGAGCAATTGTGCAAGTTACATCTGTTTTTGCCATGCATGTGGCTCACCTCAAATGCTCTCACATTACATATGACAGTGGTATGTCTTCACATTGAGTAATGCTAGTGAAGCGACTGATATCTACACAGGGCTGGTCACTCTCATGCAAGCTCTATATGTCATGCAAGCTCTATGTGTCATGCAAGGCAGCAGCAGCCGGTGTCCCAAGCTACGCACTCCTCAGCCGTCACAAGTCTTTCAACTCACAATAGAACGCCCAAACCATGCTTCACAGCAAGCAAAACAGGCAGGCCGCACCTGCTTTCTCGGGTGATGTTGCGTGTGCCATGGCCACCCTTGTCACTTTCCAGGCGCCAGAGATGGGCATCCTGCCAGGACTGGCCCTCCTCCTGGGGATGCCCTGCCTCATACACAATGCCTCCATCATCTGTGGCTATGAGGAAGCCTGGTGGGTCCAGCAGGTAGCTCCATTGCAGGGACAGCAGGCGGCTGATGCTAGACACCCGCCGCTGATACACCGGCCTGCTTGTGTCCCTGTCAGATGGCACAAACTGGTGGTATGTTCAGGCCAAAACATTCATGCCAGGGACGGTGAATGGCAAGTGCTGTGCGGATCACACCAATGTCATCATAGGAGATGATGGAATTTGAAATGCAGGCAGAAATGTATGAGCAGAGGCAGTTGTGAGGCTGATCTGACCAACTGGTAGCAGACAGGATGTCCGTCATCATGCGTGCACAACACAGCATGCTTTGCTTGCAGATGCGCAGGTCAATCCATGTAAATCCTCACACGTGCTGTCTCAGACTCCAGCAAGCATTCAACGAGCATGCAGTGCTCTGTTCAATACAATATGTTGATGCACCAGAGTGGCACCAAACACCTTCAGGCAATACAAGCAGGTGCACTCTGCATTCTCCCATTCAAATTGACATCAAAGACAACGCCAGTGGAGCGACCTACAATATAGCATGGAGCAAATGGGAGTTGAAGCAGACCTAGAATCCCACATTCGGAGGAAGCCCAGGTGGCCAGCTGTGAGGAAGAGGCAGCGCTGCTCCAAGCTCTCCTCCTGTCCCACCTGCCCTGCAACTGTCTGCTGTTGTTCAAGAACCAAGCCAAGCTTTGCTGCGCGTGAGTGCACAGGCCATGAGCCCCATCCCTTACCAGGTCATCCCTCATACAGGGCAGCCAAGGACATAGCAGCTTTGTGTGAGGCAGCTAAGCAATGCCTGCAGCTGTGTGATGATGCATGCTGACAGCCGGTAGAGGAGAGTCAACAACAGAGCATGGTGCATGAGCACATGAATAATGAAGCACAACAAGCTGCCTGCCTCCACCAGGCTGTGCATGCTGCTGTGTCTGCAACAGTTCACTGCATTGCTGGGCGATAATTTAGTGCTTGGCTGGCTTACAGACATGGCAGGAGAGTCTCCAGGCTGCCGCCTTAGTAGGCTCCCGCTATGATTGCTGAAAAGCGTGAACTTTTCTTTTCTTTTCATGGCAGGAGAGGCATGGGTGGGGGTGGGAGTTGGATGACCTGCGGGGGACACCAAGCCACTGCTCGCAGGGGTGTCGGCTCCACCTGGAAGTGAGTCAACACAACCATGTCATGCTGAGCCTTTCTGCAGAGCTGTGCTTCTTGGGAAGCTTGCAGAGAAGGGGAATCAGGAGTGGATGGTGCTGAGCTGGGCTGCAGTCGCACAATAGCCAAGCTGCCATCCCAAAAGCCAACCTGGAGAACAAGATTGCCATTGTCTTTGGTTGCATACAATTGTTGATGACTGCCTGACATGTCAGATGGCATACCCATGCAAATGCCAGCAAGAAGAGGTTTTGCAGGCAGCTGATGCGTTGCTAAAGATGCTTAGGCATGGCATGCTGGCACACTGCTACCAGTAGATCACAGCCACCTGCAATGCATCAGCAGCAACAGCAGAGGCATGGTCTCAGCAGAACTGACAGCGTTGAAATGCAAAACAGCACAGCACAGCACAGCACAGCACAGCACAGCACAGCACAGCACAGCACAGCACAGCATGGAAGGGCCCATCCCATGACAGGCGGTGAAAAGGCAAGCACCAGTAGGAGGTCATGTGGTGGTGCAGGCAGCCATTCCACCACACAAGGCAGGCTGCCTCCCATTGCACTGGCTTGCAGCCAGGCCACTGGGGGAACCTCAACCAGCAGCGCAGCGTCGATTCCTGACGCTGAGCTGTCCTCTGACCCATCCTTCAAAACCGCACAGACTGTGAACAATTGCTGTAGCAATGAAGGCAGAAATTGAGGAAGGTAAAAAGGCAGATGAGCAGGTTGTGCATCATGGACTATCACAACAAGCATATGCAACATTGTGATACAAAGCATTATCATGCACCAAGGAAAGGCCTGAGCAGCTTCATGCAAAGCAGCGCAGGCGAGGGTAAAGCAGCAATGGGCACCTGATGAGGTGAGGTGGGGTCCAAGCCTTGCAGAGCTGCTTTGGGGTGAGGCACAGCCACCACCTGCAGCTCTCCATTGCCCAGCACCAGCGCCAACAACCCTAACCTGCATGCGATTGCCAAGCCACATGTCATGACTACGCTTGCTGCATGGCTGTGGATGGAAAGTTAGGTGCCCGCAAAGGTTCCTGTGAGGCTTTAACTGAACTCTTGCACGATGTATGCTGCCGGAACAACAACGGACTGCGTGCGTCGTGACTCGCTTCGGTATAGCGTCGGAATGGTTTGCTAGCCCTGCTGACTTCACAGGTGTCATCATAGGGATACATTTTTTGATGAGTAGAGCAAGATTCTTTCAGGACTTTACTGCTTGTCTGTCTTCAGTAGGTAACACACATGTGAACTTGACAACAAAGTATGTGTTTAACGCAGCAGTGGTGGACTGATGTAGGGAGCCAGGGCCTGATGCTCAAGACCTGGGAGTCTTTTACTCTGTGAGGCGAAGCCTCACCTTGATAGGGCATCTGTGCCGGTTATGTGTTGTATGCCGGTGTCAGAGGGGCACCATTTGCAGTCCCATGTGAGGCCTCCTTCGTGACAAATGCCAAGCTGCATTTGTGGCAAGGCATTGCCGGTCGAGCTGGCCATTGCCTCAGTGGCATATGGAGCACTCCAGATTTGCACTATTGCAGGACCTGACACAATTTCTCCAATGACTGTCTTTGTGCGGCCACCAGGATGTGCAGCAACTGCTATATGCTGCAAGGGCTCCTCTTCGTTGTTGACTGTGCTGTCTGCAGCAGTGAGTCAGGGTGAAAGCTGCAGTGCAGCTTGCTCAGCCTTCACATAAGCAGAACTGCAAGCAGTTTACCACAGGCAGGGCACCAATCAAGCGCCCACACAGCGCCTCCCACATAGCACAGCAGGTCCTCTTTTTGTGTCTTCTGCCTTTTGTTGGGACCTACTGTCTGTGCTGTCCAGGATGTGGAGCCAAACAGGGGCAGGGACTGTCCTTCTTGTTCTGTCTCTGCATCCTGAGCTTTTGCAGGATGGAATATTTGTGCAGACCGTGAGTTGTACTTGACCCTGTTTGTGTCCCTGAGAGCGCAGAAGTCGAGAGCGTTTAAGGTGGAGCTCCCGGAGTATACTATATGGTTTAGAAACTTGCCACACCTGACGCGCTGCAATTCAGGCACAGCCCACGATGCAAAATATTCATTCTGCATGCTGTAGCTGGAAGTTGGCGTCTTCAGCGCCCAGAGGGATTGCGTGCATGCCAGTGATCAGCCAAGTCAGCGACTGCTGCGGTCGCCCTGTCGGCTGGTCACCTCAGTGACAACTTTTGTCACAGCTGCCCGCTTGTTGCCGCTGTTTGGTCAAGTGAAGGTCGCACCGCTCTCGCAACAACAAATAGCCAAACCATGGGTTTGCCATTCCTACTACAGTTGCGCAGCGACTGATAGGCGAAACATCCCACTCAAGGGCTGAGCAGCATGTGAAAATGCAATGCAGCTCAGATCTCAAACTGGACACTTTTCAGCAAATGAAAAGTACATTACAAAGTAAATAAAAGCAAATCACAAGCCTTCTATCCTTGTATCACAGTAGCAATGTTGGCCGCGAACCATCCCAAACACAACTGCTGCTGCCTTCATGTGGCCTCTGGCAATTTTCATTTCTGGTGACAACAGTCTGCTGGACTTTTCACAGCACGCAGCTGTGTGAGATCATTCAATGGACCTGGACAACTCAACCCACACATGACCTGAGCTCGATTGATGCTGCGCATCCGGAACATTACTCACTTGGCACAAAACATGTACAAGCTGTTTGAAGCTGCAGCTGCAATCAAATTGGCCTCTGGATGCCACGCTAGATGCAGCAACTTCTCAGAAAAGTCTGTGCTCCCTGCATCTTGCTCTGCAGGAGCTGGGGTTGACAGTCGCTTGCTGGCACCTCTATTTAGCCCAAAACGACTTGATACCTGCACAAGCAAGCTCAACCACTTCGAACATGCCATCAACAGTGCTTGTACTGAGACAGCATTGCCCAGTAGCCTGCACTGCATGCCATGGTGACAACTCACACACGTTTATACATACATGAGCTATGCTTGATCTGTACCCATGCAGATAAGCGCTTTGAGCAAATTGCACGATGGTGGGCATAAGGTTTGTTGGGCTTTGAGTGACTCACTGGACGCTGTACCTTTGCTTGGGGCTGGAGGCGTTTCCTCAAGGGGTCTCTGGAGGCTTCCACAATGGTTTCTGGCCCTCCTTGACGGCCCGTCACTTTCAGGAAGTTGTTATAGCTGCCTGTGGTGACATACTGCCCATTGCCGCTGATGGCGCAGTCAAACTTGTCGAAAATACAGTCATTCTCGTACAAGTCGCACAACTGCAGCACACATCTCTTGTCAGCTGAAGCGCATGTGAAGTTGCAGCTGATATGTTCAGCCAGCTGAGAACCACAGAGCATTGGCGCTGCGACTTGAGGCACTGGACTGCCGTGTTGCAGCAGGCATACAGCAACACTTTTGCAATCTACATGTGTGCATTGCAATAGATTCAGCTGAAGTTGCACATGAAAGCCATGGGGTCTACCAAGATCATCAGCCCATTAGGGCACAGTAGCTCAAGATGACCTGCAGTCAAGGCTGAATTTCAGGAGTTTGCGCTTGCCTTTGCACGCAGATGCTCGTGTACTGAGTACGTGACAACTGGAGCAGACTCCATGTTCAGGTCCCAGAGCTTCAGATTCATGTAGTCCCTGGCTAGAATGTACCGGCCATCTGAACTCCACTTCATGTCTGACACACTACTGATGATTTCGCTAAAGAATGACTTTGATCCCTACAGCAACAATGTAATCATTTGAGGCAATCACTAACTGTGCATAGTGCTTAGACATGAATTTTGTATAGCAAAAGCAGAAAGCATGCATGTGTTTCACACAACTTGTACAGCATCAAGACACAAAAGCACACTGGCATGTACTGTTAGGGCTACATGACATGGGATGAGACGTACTGTGGCTTGTGCCTCCTCATATGAGCGTGCTGACTTATCACATAGCGCACTGCTGCGCATGTCTGCCACTCTGATGGAGCCTTTGCTGCTGCTGAAAGCAAACAGATTGCAATGGCTGGGATGAAAATCGGCTCCCGTGATTACCTGCAAATGCAGGCATGACCTTGTTGCATGACATAGCTCATAATCTCAACACTTCCCTCTGTGTTCAGCACTGCAGCTGTTGCAGCCAAGGTAAGGCATAATGTAAGTTTGCTTCAGATCAGTATTGCATGCACCAGAGTACAAGCGCAGATGGCAGTGAAAAACAGGGGATGTACTTGTCTGCTGGAGACTTTCATGTCTATGCAGCTTCTGCAGCATGTACCTCTGTCAGGTCCTCCATGTTGGGAGGCTTGATGTCCACCACATTGAAGCTCTGATTGGTGTGATCCAGATGCCACAGGTTGACACGCAGATCATCACTGGAGATGAAGGTTTCCTGGTCACTGCTGATGGAGATGGCATTTATGTGGTATGTGTGTGCATTCCCAAACACACGCCGACATCTTGCCTGCATGATCTTCTCCACACCAGTGATCTGCAGGAGGAAAAATAAGGGAAACATATTAGTACATCACGCTGGTTAGCAAGTCAATACACAGCAGCCAGGTGCTGAGCTGCAACAAGCATGTATGTACACGGCAGATTGGTCCACTTGGGCTGAATGAGAATGACCAGTGCAGGACGCAAAGAGCCCAAGCAGGTGTGTGGGACAAGTGACATATGCCCATTGGTACCTTGGGCATGCGCAGATTCTCTGCGGACTTCAGCCTATGTTCTGTTGATGCAGCAAGCTTCTGGCGGGCTGCTGAACCATTTGCCCCTGTGTTCCTGCAGACATGTACTGAAGGACTTACAGTGCCACCCAGGATTGTCAATACAGGTAGGATTGTAGCTTGCTGCAGTTGTACACAGGATGATGTTAAACTTTTGGGTTGCATTAACAAGGCTACAGGGAAGGGCTCATACCCAGCAGCAATTGACCAGCCGTTATGTGAGCCATCGCCAAAGTTAAAGTTGGCCAATGAGCAAACCTTCCTGTCTCCAACCTGCAGTGCTGGCAGCCTGTTTAGTTGCTTGTGATTGCAAACTCGTGACACAACACTCACAGTGCATAAATGAAAGATGCAAAGCGCTTCTCCAAACTTACCCTCCAAAGCTTGATGGTCTTGTCATTGGTGGACAGCAACATCCTGCTGCCACAAGATGTTCTGCACCATTTGACTTTATTGATCTTCTCTTCTATCTCTAATGACTTCAAGTAGTCAAACTCTGGCTCATGAGACTGGAACTCTGTTAGGTAGCGATACTCAAATGAGCTTAGGCGTGATGCAGGTGTGGCCCGCTGATCAGGTCCTGCTGCTTTCTGCAGCGTGACGACAGCCATTCATTTGCATCCTTGTACAATTGCAGCTGCAAAGAAGTGCTGTTGTATTGTGTAGCAGCAAGCAGGGAAAGGCCTATCTGCTGAGATCAAGATATTGGTTGTCAAATTGCTGAATGCATGAGGTGCGCACCGCCTGTGTTGGGACTCGCTCAAACAACACAACCCGCCCTCCGCGGTCTCCAGTTGCCAGATGTTGACCAGTGTGGTCAAAGGTGACGGCAGAGATGATATCAGCTGCAGCAGTAAACAAGGCTTATCTGCAGAGTTTGCTGCGCAGCTGGCAGGATGGCTTGTTGCCAGGATGTGGTGCAGCCAGGTAATAAGTCAGTGCAATTTCAGATAATATTTCACAGCTAATCTTGATAGCTTGCTTGCCAGCAAGGTAGCGTATGCAGGTAGTGGCAGGTGGCAGGCCGGACCTTCTTGAATTTCTTCCCCAGGTGTCCTCTCGCCAAAGCACTGCAAAAACTGCCATTCTAATGGATCTGAACCACCATTTGCTGCTGTACTCCCAGCTGCCGCTTCGCTCATATTCAAGTTGCAACTAGTCTAAGATAGTAAGCCTAAGGCCCAGGTAAGGCCGGACGTGTCCGCATCAATCAAGGTATGCCGGCCGGACGTCTGCCACCGTGCTGCACTTGTCTGATTGAGGCGCGTGCGAGAGGCAGTAAATTGCGAGCAACAGTAAGCTCAACGGATGCCACTCAAAGTGCTTCAGGCAATGCTTGCAGGATCCACCAGCGGCAGAAGCTGACGAATGCAACCAGATCGTTCTACAACTCAGACAATAGCAGCCGCACAGACACCTCTTCCTTTACAGCACTTCTGCTTTACTCGCGTCACGCTTGATGCGGGACCAGACCAAAGTTTGAGTTCACCGAAACTTGCAATTTCGGCTTCTAAAATGTCGGTCCCCGGGACGTTAGTGTCTCTACGAAGGTTTGCTGCTGCAAATCTACATCTTGCAAGGAGACCTAGAATCATTTACAGCATTCACGGTGGAAGCGATGAGGAAAGCTGAGCGGTTAGCAGCAAATACTTTTCCCTGTTCTTTGGCAAAACGCAAACTTGACAATTCATGCAGCATTGCTTCATGAAAGATCCTGTAAGTCAGCTAGCATTGTCAGAGGTGTTGTGACACCGTGAGTACAAACAAGCACATGCAGTGAGCGCCTATCCGTAGTCGTAAATACCTGGAACACACAGAAGCTGCAGGGAATGTCACTCTAAACTACAGAAGATGCACTGACTAATGTACAGACATTTGCAGTCTCGTATGCAGATGTTCACATGTTAACGTAGTGACCTACAGCCCCTTGAACATGTCAAGATGATCTTGGAAAGTCTCTCCCTTCCTTATCAGTTTGAGCTCTCCATCAACCACCCAGTACTCGGCAGGCCTCATTTTCAGGTTATACGTGGAGGCCATGCTCATGCAGTAGGCACCAGCATCCAGCACAACCAAACCATCACCAGCTTGTGGTGTGGCCAAATGCCTCTCTTTGCCCAGGAAATCTGCTGACTCGCACACTGGCCCAACAACATCATATGTAACTTGCTCAGCATCATCTGCATTGCATACAAGCCCATCAGCACACACATGCCAAGATGAGCAAAGCAGGTGCAGACAGCTTTGTCAGATCGAAGACAGCAGCAAAACACTAGAGAACTAAACTCACTTGGTGCTGTTAGCTCAATATGCTGGTAGGTGTCATACAGGCTAGGCCGGATGAGGGCTGACATGGAGCCATCCACAACAATGAAATTCTTGTTTCCATTGGCTTTAGTGCCTGTCACTGTGTTGACCAGTGCAGCGCTAGTGGCAACCATTGACCTGCCGGGCTCAATGATGATTGTCAGCCCCAAATCCTCAACAACACCTCTGATTGTATCAATCAGATCCTTGGGTGTAGGCAGTTTGTCACCCCTGCAAGCAGCATCTTTCGCTGGCTTCCTCCCAAGCAGATGGTGTCAGCCTGCTGTCATGAGCACACGCAAAGTGTTTCACCTGCGGTAGTAATCGATGCCGAGTCCTCCACCAATATTGAGATACTGTAACTCAAAACCCTGCGACCTGATCTCTTTGACAAAATTAGTCATGATGATGGCTGCTTCTCGGAAGATGTCCACCTGCGAGCATGACTCAGGCCGGTCTTATACTGCTCCAAAATAGCGACGTCAAGCTTGTGTCAGCACAGGACTGCTCACCTTTGTGATAGTAGAACCCAGATGGGAGTGTACACCAACCAAATTGAGGAGAGGCTCAGCCTTGATTTCATCCAAAAACCACTGCAGAAACACAGGGCAGCCTAAAGAGACGTGCTACACCAATATCAACTGCCAGAGGTCGAAAGGCATGACCACGCTTGCAAGTGACAGGGTAGTACATGATGACTAACCTGCAAGTGGCTGTTTCTGATGCCAAATTTGGAGCTTGCCAAGCCTGTTGACACATATTTGTGCACTTGCGGGTCCACATCAGGGTTGATGCGGATCAGCACTTTCACAGACTTCTGTAGCTTCTGTGCAGCAGCCCTGATATTGTGAAGGTCAAATTCGCTGTCTACATTGATCAAGACACCATGCTCCACAGCAAGCTCAAGCTCCCAAGGCTGCTTACCGTTGCCATTGAAAACAGTCCTGCATTTCAGGAAACATGATGAGAAAATTCAGAATTACATGTATGCTTGAATTGCAATTGGTAAAGCTGCAATTTGCTACACCTGGTGGTATCAAAGCCTGCTGCGACTGCCAACTTTAGCTCATTGCCAGATACCAGCACAGCACCGCTGCCCAGCTGCTGAAGGTGTTGCATGAGCAGCAAGTTGTTGTTGGCTTTGATTGCATAGCCCACAATGCTGTTGAGCCCCTGTAATGCTGCTTCATAGGCTTTGTAGTTTCTGGTGATAACTTCCTTGCTGTACAGGTAGAATGGACCAGCCTCTGCTGAAATTTGCTGTCGTAGGTCATCTACTCTGACGCTGTCACAATACAAGTAACCATCGTCGCCTCTGTAGAAGCCCAGTGATTGTGCAGCTGGCTGCTGTGTTGTGGGAGGCTGTATTGTCTGCACACCTGCTGGAGCTTCAGCTGCCACTGCCTGTATTGTGATGGATCGGCCCGCGGCGGATCTTTGCACCTGCACCATTTTCAATTTCGTATGTCATGATGCAAGACTCATGCCATTTGCCGGGAAAAGGCGAAAAATGCAAGAGGACGTGCCTTGATGCGCGCCCTACCGCACTGCTGTGCGTCTCGCGCCACACGCCAGCAACCGCATTGCCTCGGCAATGCAGTTGGGCGCAATGAAGCGGCTTGACTTCCGCTGAACCCGACAGCGTTCATTGTGGCGCTTCTTAGCTGTCTGTCACAGCCGTGAGCCAACTTGAACTTTCTGTGACCTAACCTGGCAAAAAACCCTGATATCTAGCGTGGTCAGAAACTGTGAGTTGTGAAACGGTTCATCTCCTGTTGACCACACAGACTGAGGTGATCTGAAAAGACACCGTAGCGACATCGCTCTGGCAAGCGACAGCAAGCTCGTGCAGAATTGTGGCTGTATTTGTAATGAGCACCACCGGGAATCTTGGCACTTGCGCATATACCACTAGACCCGCTCGACAACCCCTGCGCACAAGAGGCGCATTTCAGCACGTAGGCCGCTGATCTGTCCCTGCTCAGGCCATATCCATGCATTTGTCGATACCGAGTTACCTGATCCATTAGTAATGTGGCTTGGGAAGCACTCTATTGCCCTGAGTCAAGTGTGTATGCAGGTGCTCAAGCCCTCCTTGAGCCCCTGCTTTAAACGCCAGAGACTCCATCACGTCTCACGTCAAGCTAACAATTGCGTTTGCACATCAGTCTTGACTGCACCAGCCCAAGTTGAGCAGCCAAAGCAGGTTCTGCAGTCACCCTGGCAAGACTCAAAATGGACTCAGTACAAATGGACTGTCTACAGAGGGATTGCCTATGACTTGACATCATTCATAGAAAGGCATCCTGCTGGCAACTGGCTGATCAATCTGGCAATTGGCCGAGATTGTACAGCTCTGTTTGAGTCGTATCATTTGAGACCCAAAGTAGCTTCTGAGCAGCTCAAGCGTCTGCCAGTCTTGCAAGACTTTCCTGTGGAAGCAGTACCGTCTTCACCATATCCAAACGACTCTGACCTGTATAACACCATCAGGTAATGCATCGAATCACAGTTACTTGGCTCTGTTGAGGCAGTTTGTTCCATGAACCATGTCAGTTTGCTGAGCTATTGTGGTGGCGTTCAGGGAGCGTGTACGTAGAGAGGTGTTCAAGGGGCAAGATGCAAAGGGTGCTCACAGGACTGGGAGTGGCAAGGCAGCTGTTGCTATATTGGGCTATGCTGCTGCAGCTTGTGGGGCATACTTGTTTGACACAGGCCTCACAACAGGATTTCTTTTAGGTAAGCCAGCTTGCAGGGCCTCTCTGCCACCTGCAGCTCAAGTACAAGTTCTACCATGCTGCCATGCATTGCAAACCCTGAAACTCAAGTGCACAGCTTTGCCAATCGGCATTGGTGTCGTCTCTGCATATTGCTGATTTTGTAATTATCATTTCAGCATGGATTTGGCCATCTCTACATCATGTGCGACAGGTCCATTCATGCTGTGTCTTGTTGCTGTAGGGTTGGCTGGAGCCTGGATTGGACTGACTGTTCAGCATTGTGGCAATCATGGCGCCATGTCCACTAGTCCAGTGGTGAACAAAGCCATGGGCCTCACAGATGATTTGATAGGAGGCTCCTCACTCATGTGGAGGTACCACCATCAGGTGGGAATCTGTTCACAGTACCTGTACACCTATCCACTACGTTGCAGGTTTAGACAGCAACATGCAAGCTGATCATTGTACGCAATCAAGCTTGACACGTATGTTCATTCAGTCTACTGCTACTTTGATACTTTGCTGCCACCCCTGCACTTGCCTTTCCAGGGCAAAATGTGCCAAACATCAGGGCTCGCTGATCCAGATGTTTGCATGATGACGCATCTGACTGTTGCTATGCAGGTGTCTCATCATATACACTGTAATGACCTTGAGCTGGATGAGGATGTCTTCAGTGCATTCCCTTTCTTGAGGTTTGACGTCAGGATGCCACGCAAATGGTTCCACAAGTATCAGCACATCTACATGGTACTGTCACAGGCTGTTTTACTGTACATGTTATGTTTTAAACATATGGTGCATAAGGATGCTGGCATGACCAATTGCTGTTACTGTACTGTGTCCTACAGGGCTCCATTACAGTTCTTGCTGAGAGCTTACAAAACAGCTAGCTTACTTACTGATCATTGATGCCTTTCAGTGAAAGCAGTAGTTTGTTGCGTATATAAATAGCAGGCTCAGCAGGCACTTTCTTGCTGAGCACAGGTTTTTATAACCAATGTCCTTGCTTTGCTGTACACTGTTGCATGACTAAACTCCGACTGGGTGCATTCTGAGTGTGAGCAAAGGGTCTCTGCTTGTATCAGATTAAATTGGGTATGCTGAGACTGAGCGGTTTTCTGCAGTGGGGAGCGTATCCCTTTTTGCAGCTGGCCTTCCAACTGGGTGACTGGCAAGGGCTGCTGGAGAACCAGACCAAGGGCACCACTCTGCATGGTGCCAACGCCTTTGAGAAGGCAACAGTGGTCCTTGGCAAACTGGTGCACTACAGCATCATAGCAGTCATTCCTGCCATGCTGCATGGCTGGCCTGCTGCAGCTCTGGGCAGCGCTGCCTATATGGCCACTCAGGTCACACTCTGATCCTAAAGATGTCAGTTTACCACGAACATGGACATGTCAATTGACCAACGAACATGAACATGTCAGTTTACCTGCTCATGTTTGACAGCATGTCTTCGCAACAGCTGCTAGGAAGCTCTGAGACGGCATTCATCCTATAGAAGCCACAATGTCAGCTTCTTTGTTTCACATTGCCTAGCAGTGGTGTCAGCAATCATTATGCTGCCCACTGCCCCATGCCAGCAGCTTGAGCAGCTCAACTTGGAGTCTGCATGTTGTGTTCCTGCATCAGGTGCTTGGCAGGACGTGCTTTCAGCACATTTCTTGCTGTGCAGGGCGTGGTTCTGGCTGCAACTTTTGCTGTGTCCCACAATGTTGCTGAGGCCAAACCTCTGGCGTCAGGTTCTGCGACCACTTCAAGCTTGCTGACAGACTATCAGGAGCGAGACTGGGGCGTTCAGCAGGTGTGCCCTGCTCCCCCACGTGCTCAGCCACAGCGCTAACATGCTGCAAATGTTGCTTTTTCGCACAGCTAGCAGATATTGAGCTAATGGTAAAGCAATGGCAACTGCTCACGCAGGATGCACAATGCTGGCTGTTGTCTCTGTGCTGCATGTCTGCATGTCACTCCTTGCTTTTATGCTGATTGCTTTCACATGTGCTGTCTTTGACTGTTTTCTCTTCTACTGCTCAAGCAATGTCTACCACTCACAGCCGACATGTTCTGCTACAGGTATTGACATCTGCCAATTGGGGTGGCAGGATTGGCAATTTTTTCACAGGGGGTCTCAACCTACAGATTGAGCACCACCTTTTCCCTGCTATCTCCTTTGTACACTACCCAGCTATTGCCAAGATTGTGAGAGATGAGTGTGAGAAGAGAGACATCCCTTACGCACATTATGACACCCTTCCTGAGATTGTTGGAAGATTCTCCAGGTGAGATCAAGCAGTGTTGTCCGTCAGGTGTGAGTGTTGACCTCGGCAACGTGGTGCCTTTTTGCATGCTACAGTTGTCAGAGCATGCTGTTGTGCTTGTTCCACTGTAGTGTGTGGCAGCTGATTGCCCAATAAGCTGAGCATGTAAGCCTTTGTCTCATAAGCAAGCTATGTCAGACTAAACATGTACATGTATGACCTGTTGTGTGCTATTGCAGACCTGGTTGCTCTCACTCCAGTGTGCATGTGTAAACTTCAACTTCTAACTGCTGCTGTCTGTCTTATCCAGGTATATGCAGCAAGTTGGTCTTGCAGAGCAAATGCCCCTTCAAGATGGTTCCTTGCTGCAACACACAGCAGCACCGAGGTTGTGAGCGGTGTCCAGCAACACTGCTGCAGATGATTGCTCAGAAATGGACATCAGCACCATTGCTCACACTAGATAGTCCTTTTGGATGCCATCATTGGCTTGTTGCTGGAGCGACTCATGCTTGATGCAGCGTTTTCTAATTGGAAATTGAGAGATCAGCTTTAGAGTGTCAAGTCTAAGTTACATGACCATTTGATCGTGCACTGTCTGACATATTATGACTTCTGGGTTCTGTTGAGGTGCAATTTTTTACACAAGATACAGCAATCCTATGGGGCAGGCTTTGATACACATGGTTGCCAATATTATGGGGACAGATCAGCTGCCTGTGCTTGCTGTTCAAATTCATTTATCTGCTTACAAGCGCCCTGTTGCCTTGAATTGTATTTGTTATACATGTTTGCAATACACTGCAGCTATGCAAGTGTATTAATAGTACTGAAAACTTATCTTGGTACTTTTGCAGAGGTTGAAACAGATCGGATCATCTGACACCGTGATGCATCATATGAGCTCAAGCTGAATGTCATAAACAAGAACACAATACGTGCGTGCACATCATTGAATACCCACACAGATACAAGCTGTGCAAAGTGCTGTCCTCACAAGGCGAGATCTGATCGAAGGACATCTCAATGCAAATTTGAGATGCCCCCCAATCAGTCATATTGTCCCTGCTAGCAATCCATTCCTCTGCTTCAACAAAAGTAGACAGAACGACAGCATGCCTCAGCATGCGTCACCGTGGTCCCGGGCACTGGGTCAACATCTTAGACGCGTCTTGGTGCACTATCAAGATGGTCAAGGCAAGTAAGCGATCGCGGCCTGAATCAGCAGAAGCTGAACCTTCTGAGGTTGCGAAACCTGAAAACAAGCGATCAAGAGCTGCACGGCGTCCAGCACCGCCGGAGGTGCAGCAAGATGTTGTGGAGATCCAGGCACCGGGACGTGATAGGCGAGAAGTCATGGCAGATGTCGCAAGACGGTAAGGGCAGCTTTGTGCCGTGCTGTGCCAAGCTTGCAGTGCACGTGCTTGCCTAGACTTGCATAAGTCTAGCAGCACTAAGTCTTGATTTAGCTTGCCGTGAATGCTTTGATGGTCTGATTGGTTGAAACAGGAAGTCTGCAAAAGTTTGCAACAGTGCTGAATGCTGCGCGTTCTGGTCTTCATGGGCACCTTCATAAATGCATACCAGTGTCATACCTAGTGCAAGCCGTCTGAAACTCTTGTTGTAAAAACTTGCTCGGCCAATCACAAACCTTGCGCTTCTTGACAGGCGGGCTGCGCATTTTGCAAATTATGCTGCTGAGGAGGACGATACAGCCCCTATGTCTGGTAAAGAGGTATGAGACCTGCATGTGTAATGCAAAACTATTCAGTCTTCTAGGTGCACAGACTCAGATATGGTTGCTTGTTTCTTGATATTTTGCATGCCCTGCTAGGCAAGAACACTGGGTCCTTGGTCGAGTGCAAGACAGCTAGTAGAAGCAAGATCAGCAGCTGTAGCTGCGCGTCAAGAGAAGATCCTGGATGCATCAAGGGTGTCACCTGGCAAGGCTGCTGTCAGCTGGAAGCCAAGCAGAGACATCAAGCTTGGCAGTAGGCTACCTACTCGGGTTCGGCCGCTGTTTGAGCTCTGCGCAGATGTGCTTGTAGAGTACATTGAAGACGTGGAATCTTTGCTGGGTTTACCCGACAGTATCAAGGTAAGGTCAGGTGTTCATACCATGCACATCTGTTGCACTCTTATTTTGAACATCGGTCGAGTATGCAAGCCTGCCTTTGCAGCTCACAATAAGGCCAAGCATGCATTAGTCAATGAGCTCTACACAGTTGTATCCATGCAAGTGGTGAGTGCTGCAAGATTTGCAGCTGGGTGTTGCTGATCCCTGTTGCTGTTGCAGAATCGCCTGTCAGCGGCAGTATGTCAGCAGCGCAAGCTGAGCAATGAGGTGGTGCACCTGTTCAGCGAGGGACAGCCGGCTGAGGTGGTGTTGACCAACTGCGCTGCTCTGGAGCCAGATGCAATGGCTTTGTTTTTGCGAGATGTTGCCACACCAAGGTGAGAGCTTCAACTGCGTTCCTGCAGCACAACGCTCTGGAAGAGATCCTGTCTGAAGACCAACGAAGCTTGCTGAAATAGAGAACTGTGTTGCATGCTAGCTTGTTTCCCTAAGTATCGTAATCCCTGATTTGGTGCCTGCCGAACCAAATCGTGCATCCTGTGTGTGCATGCTCTCATTCGGCTACCCAGTCTCTGCGTAGCTATTGTTTGCAATGAGCCATTTGTATGATCCTGTGACTCCAGTGCCTCAGTTGCTGCATGAGCATTCCACCCGCGATGCATCGTGATTTGCTTGGCCCTGTTGTTGCACAGGCTGGAAAGGCTGGAGCTGACATTCTGTGGTCGAGGTCTGACAGACTCTGCAGCTGATGCATTGGCAGCTGCCGGTCCACTGGTCCAGCTGCGGGAGCTCACTCTCAGAGGCGCATACCGTCTGAATGATGCGTCCTTGTGCAAGATTCTGCGCAACATGCCTAACCTGCAAGTCCTGAGGCTGCCCCAGAATTCTCTGCTGACTGAGGATTCCATCAAGCAGCTGCCTTCCCTGGTGCCTCTGCTCAGGTCTGTCTCAGCCTCAGCTCCAGACACTCCTGTGTCTGTACATCAATTATGCATGGCCAACGACTTGCCGTGTGGAATGGCTGATCCAATTGCAACCAGAAAATGACCTGTGCATGTTACACTGGTTGTTACGCTGCACTTACACACGCACTGCACTCAGGTTTGCCCTTTGACTAAGCAAAAGGCACTTAGCGCTACACTGTGCTCCTCATTCCGGTCTGGCACCCAAGCAGAGTCCCTTTGTCAATGAAGGCTGTACCCCGTGCTGAGTTGACAGGATCGTGCATTCCATGCAGGGAACTGGACTTGAGTGAGTGCAGAGGTGTGAGCGGCAGTGCACTACAAGCCATTCTGACAGGAGCCTTGCCGGCTCTTGAGTCTGTCATGCTGACTGGCATACCCGAGGTCAGCAACAGCCTGCTGGCAGAAATGGGTCTGGGCTTGCCACTGCGCCACATCAGTGTTGCTAAATGCACAGCCATAGGAGATGAGGGGCTCAGAGGCCTTGCTGCTGCCAGCCCACAGCTGCTGACTTTGAGGGCTGATCAGTGCACGAAAATAACTGATGATGGTGTGGTTGCTTTGGCTGAGAGCTGCAAAGAGCTGCAGGTGAACATGCGTCATACAGCCATGTTTATCATTTTGCTTGCCAGCATGCCCTGGCTGGCTAAATCTGTCCAAAGTTATATTTTTCTGGCAGATTGACTTCAAGCGCGTTGCTTTTGCCAGCAAGAGGGATGCTCAACTGTTGCTAGCATCTGATGTGTGCAGGGTTGTGAGTTATGGGTGATTCGTGTGTGCAGGTGTTGTCCCTGCATGGCTGCACAAAGGTGTCTGATGAGGCTGTGGCGGCTGTGGCTCTGCATGGCAGTCTCCACAGCCTAACTGTCAACTCCATACCTGGCATTGGCCTTTCCACAATCAAGGCTTTGGCGACCGCTACCAGGTATAGCATTTGATGCACTCTTTGGGCACATTGGGCACATCCAGGCATGTGGAAATCTGCATCAACAGTTTGGGTAAAGCATTGCTGAAGTCTATGTTGATTATGTTTGAATCATGACAAGAGCCAGTCAGGAGCCAGCTCTGCAAGGTATATGGCATGTTAGCTACAGCCTGCTTTGTTGCAATTGAAGCATGGAATCATCACCTGTGCAGTCTGGTAGCCTGCACAGTGTTGATTCTGGCACACCTACCCATGTAAACAGGGCTGTGCACCGATTTGATCTGTCACGTGGTTTGAACAGGGATCGACTGGAGGAGCTGGACATTTCTTGGTGCCGAAATGTGCCATTGGAGGCACTTGGAATGCTGGCAGACAACTGTGTGGCGCTCAAGAAGCTTCACATTTGGGGCTGCAGTCAGATCACTGAGGACTTTCTGTATGGCCACTCAAATGATGCTCTGCAGATACTGGGAGGCAAGCTTGATACAACAGGCCCAGACGCAGCTAAAGCTGTACTCACAGCTGAGCAATGATAGAATCACGTTGATTTTGCTTGCAATCATAGCTGGCGAACTATCTGCATGTGTGTCAGATCAGACCTGACATTTGTACCACAGCTGTCCCAATAGACTTATGTTGCGCAACTATTGTTCTGTTGAATATCTTGCTGCTGTTGTAGGTTTCTGTATGTTGATGTCAGGTTGTGCAAGCAGTCCGACCTCAGACTAATTGTCTGTGTTGCATTACCGTCTGTGTTGCAATACCTTCGAAGGCACAATATTGTGCCATTGATGTAGCTTGTAGACACTGTTGTTCTCATGGTAATTAGCCTTTTGAGCACATTTCAGCTATGTCATGCTGCAATCTCATGCAGTCTGGCAGGTGATTGCAAGATCTGAGTGTTTTGAGGTCGAAGTGATTCCGCCCCAGCTTTCAGGTTGACATTCTCAATTTGCTCAATTTACATAACACGACCTCCAGATATGGTACAACTCCACCAGTAGTGGCACAGGCAGCGCAGGCCACAACTTCAATGCTTCAACTTGTGTACACCTGTCATTCTTGCTTTGTGTGTCAGGACATCAGCAGTACTCAAGCCAAGACTGTTGTCAGCGATGCTGGGTTTCAAAGGCTGCCTGGCAGCTGGCTCATGAGCTCTTCTGGCACCTCGAATCTGACCTCCTGTGACATATGTCAAGGCTGGAGCCCTGTTTTCCTTGCTACTTGCGACTGAGTTCTTGCCAGAACGTCTGGCACCACCGCTGTTTGATGTACTCAATGCGGGAGGGCCAGTACTTGTGCTGCTGTCACGAGTCTGCCTTGCAGTCCCCATCAAAGCAGGACTTGTCTTCCTATTGGGGCGAGACAAGCCAGCCTGCAACACAATTGCTACATGATGTTGGTGAGCTCAGAAGCCTACAGGAACAAATGTTGCCTGGCACGTACAAAGTGTCGGCAGTAGCATTGGCGTGAATATACAGATGCACAAAGTGGTATGTGGCTTGCATTCAGCAACAATCCCCAGCATGCTGGCATAAGCCCTGGGCCTACATCTGGTACACATACAAGGAGCCACTAGGAACCTTTGGTCTACATCAAGTATCACAAGCAAATGAGAGCCTTGACATTCACATAATGGCAACTGTCATGAGACGGGCAGGCAGGCTGTCCCTTTGAGGCCTATCAGCTAGCAACAAGCCATACAGAGCGCAAGTTGGAGTGAACCCTTGCAGAGAAGCAGCATCAACAGCAAAGAAGGCAGACTGACCTGTGGCAGTGCAGCAGCAGACGCAGCGGCAGGAGGAGTGTCTTCAGCCAAGCCAGCCCGAGACTGCATGTGCAGGACCTGCTTCATGGAGTGAGGACCAGTGACCAGCAGCATGGACTCAAACTCGTCTACTATGTGGTTGGCACGAGCCTGAGCCTGAGCCACATGGGAGCGCAAGGCATCCACCGGCCTGCTGGCCGCCACACTTGGCTGGGGACCTGCAGACAGACAGCATGCCTTAGGGCTGACAGCTTGAAATGATAGGCATTCTGCCCTTTTAGATGGTGTCAAAGGAACAACATAGTGCTGGCTGGATTGCAGGTGGGCCATGGACAAGAGCACTGGCTCTGTGCTACGACATTGAGGTGACTAGGGCACAGCTCGGTACTGCAGACAACCTCGGTTGTTGTCTATGACAACAGTGATGTTTCTGTGTCCCAAAGAGCATCATACGCACAACATGCTGCTGTGGCTGAAAGGTTGGATGCTGTGTCTGAGGCATGACAGCGCAGAGGACACAAGCTCTAACGCAAGCTGCTAAACAGCGAGCTTGCCTATTACCAGCATCTGCCCATGGCATGCCAACATGGCCCTTCAACATAAGAACCAGAGCAAAGCAGGCATGATGCACTCTGCACCTTTCCCTGAGTTGAAGAAATAATGAGAAGAGTTGCTAAAACAGAATTGTACGGCAGCAACAAAATGCACGATGGAATTGCTTCTACATGCAATGCAGGCCTGGCTTGTGCATGGAGGTCACCTGTGGCTTGAGCCAGGGGCTGAGTGGAGGCTTGATGCGCCAGCAGGGCCTCCACCAGAGAGCACACCTGCTCTGCTGTGCTGCCTAGCTCCACCCCCACTCCCCCTTGCCTGTATTGCCCGCAAGGAAACAACAACTGAGACACATACGTTGATGATGAGAGAGCTGACATGGTTGATGACTAATGAGCAATGATGATGATGAGGTTTGAGCTGCCATGTGCCATATTTGTCATGTGATGGGATATCCGAATCACATGAGAATGACGCCCAAGCCAGTACATAGACATATTGAGTACAGGCTTTAGGCTTGAGTTATGCGCGCCATTTAGGTGCCAAGGCATGCCTGATGTTCAAGCCACCAATCTACTCCCACATATGTTGAGTCAGTCAAGGTCAAGATGTGGGTGACACAATATCACGCTATGACAACTTGCTTTGACATGCCTGTTGAACACTTGTCATGTTATGACAACTTGCTTTGACATGCCTGTTGAACATTTGCACTGCTGAATCTAGTCACGTAGTTGTGTGGAATCATGAAGAGGATGGTAAGAGTGATGTACCTAGGCAGCTGTGGTGAGGCAGGTTGGAAGTTGTACAGGGCTTTGCTCAGCATGTTGCCCGCCACCACCAGTCTCTGTGTCACTCCCTCATTCCTCTGCCTTTCTACCTGCAAAGCATGGTCTGTTGGATGTACAACAGTGCAATGCCTGCATGTCACAAAATGTTGGCATTTGCGTAAGGTACACTGGCGCAGATTGTCATTCCTGCATGTGCATCATGGACACATGATACACAAGCTCATGTCATTCCTGCATATGCATCATGGACACATGACACACAAGCTCAGGAGCTTGAAAAGGCTTTACACATCAGTACCTTAGTCTGCAGGCGTAAGTTAGTGCACCACAAGTGCAGAGCCGCAATTTTTGCACTTGACTACAGCACTCACTGCTTGTAGACCATAGATACGGGTTGCATGAAAGACAGCTCAATGCTGATCATGAAGAAGCACAGATGCAAGAAACATCCTAGTGGCATTGGCCCCAGTGGCAAATACACCGCACCTGCTCACCCGAAAAGGGATTCCACCAGAAGTTCTGATGCATAGAGCAATGAGGGATGCATTCACCCGGACATGTAGACCATAGACACTGTTTGCATGAAAGACAGCTCAATGTTGGTCATGAAAAACAATCCAGTAAAAGAGAGGTAAATTTACCTGGACATGAGCGCAGTGAGCGGCGAGTTGGGTCTGTGCTTCTGCCAGGTCCACTTGCAAGCTGTCATAGCCAGCACAGCGCACTGCCACCTGCTCTGCCTTTGCTCTCAGCTGCAGTGCAACACCATTGGCATTTCAAACATGCTGAGAGGTGAGGTTTGCATAAGCAAGTTTTGTGATGTTGCATGAGTGAACTCAGCAGTGCATGGGCCCTGAGTGACCAATGAGCTGCACAAGCTTGCTCATTGACTTGTGGTCTCCAACTCAGCCATGCGCATGCATGTGCACTGCAACTGCAGTTTGCTGTGGTGAGTTCAAGCACATGCATATTTTGTCAGTTCAGGGTGCGAAAAGCCTTTAAGGGTGGTGGCATAGAGCTGCAGACAGACCTTGCGGTGTTGGCTGTGCACATCTTTCAGCTGAGCATCTACAGCCTGCTTTGCACGCTCAGCTTGCGCCAGAGCGTCTGCTAGCCTGCGGCTATCTGCATGTGCCGCTTGCAGTTCACTGGCACCCCGCTGCTGCTCAACTGCATACTCTGCCTGCCTGCTACAACTCTGCAGTGCACCAACACAGACTGTCAGCACTGTCGTTGAGAGCAGCCAGCTGTGATGAACACAAGAGTGCTTAAGCATACTGCTGATTCCAGCGGACACCCACTGATTGCACCGCTGCAGTGGGACAATGTCTGCACACTCATCAAACTAAGCACAGCATCAGAGCCCTGAGCATGTTCTTGTGTGCAGAGAGAGTAGAAACAGCCATGGCACTAATTGTGGCACTGATCAAGGCCCAGATGCAGGTCACATGAGGTCCAAGTGCAGATCATGTGGAACTATGAGATAGCAGCATTCAACCCGACCTGCTCAAGCTGGGCAGACGCATCTCTGAGCTGGCAGCGCAGCTCAAGGCAGTCTGACACGGCCTGACTGGAGTCTGTCTGTGCACTGTCCAGGCTGGCTGTCACTGCCTGCAGCTGCTGTGCCAGCTGTGCCTCCTTGTCATGGCTGTGCGCCAGCTGCTGCTCCAATTGTGCCATTTGACTGCTCAACAGGTCTATCTGAGCATGTGCCTGCATCACAGACACTAATGGACATCTCAAAGATGCTCATACGGTTCAAAAACACAGTCTGTATAGATGCTCAGCAAGTTCAGAGCTGAAGGTGGAGACCAGGACATATGTAGTGCCAGCAGTCCTTTTGAGCTGCACACATGCTGTGCTGGGCGCCTGCCATGGGAAGATAATGAGGCAACAAGCGCAGATGGGTCATTGCCAATTCTTTCTTTGGCCAGCTGTGAACAAGATCTGCTGTCAAGCAAAAGCTCATCAGGTGCAGGTCAGTTTAGCAGCCAAAGCAGGGCACACAAGTTCGAACCAAATGAGCTGAAGGAGACCTGTGTGCTGTTGGCTTGCGCTTTGTGTAGTTGCCCTTCCATCTGGACCTGCACATCACTTGCTTGTGCAACCTCAGCCTGGGCTGCATCAAGCTGTGACCGCATGTCCTCCAGCTGCGCCCTCACGGTCTCAGCCTGTCTCTCGCTCTCGCTCACTGCCTCAGCCTGTCTCTCGCTCTCGCTCTCGCTCACTGCCTCAGCCTGTCTCTCGCTCTCGCTCACTGCCTCAGCCTTGGCCGACTCAAGCTCCTTGAGCAAGCTGAGCTGACTTGCCCTGCTCTTCTTCAGCTTTGCCTGCAGCTTGCCACTCATGTCAAGCTGCTGACTCAGCTGCGTCTGAGACTCCTGCAGCCGCTGACTCAGCTCAAAGCTCTGCATGCCTGACTGACTGAGCTCCCTGTTGGCTGCTGCATGCTTCCCTTCTTCTTCCTGCAGCTGGTGGTGAGCTGCTGACAAGGAAGCCTGGGTGGACAGCAACTCATTGGTGACCGTCTGATGGTCAGCCTGCATGCTTTGCAGCTGCCGTGACAGCTGCTCCTTTGACTCGTTAGCTGCCTGCATGGCTTCTGCTTGACCCACTCTGGCAAAGGTGAGCTGCTGGCACATCTCCTGATGCCGCTGCTCAAAATGCCTCACCTGTACAGCATGCATGTGTCGGCCATTGCCATCTCAAGCTGTGCATTGTTGACGTTACTAGCACATCAGCAAACAATGTAGCCAGAGGAATGTTGGCCTCAGCAGCAGCTCATGAGAGGAGTCTGTCCCAGGAATGATACATATTGCATACATACAAAAGCTGAGATACATAGCACAGCGCAGAGGCTAGTAAAAACCAGTTGGACAGACCAACGTGTGCGTTATTCTTGGCGACTGCACTGCAGCCCGATGTCTTCAAATGTAGTCATAACCACCACGATTCATTGTGTGGGCGGTGATTCAAACTGTAGATATGCAAGCATATGCGCGTTTCTGTTGCAGGCTGTGTCACCTGAATGCAAGACTGATCAAGCTCAGCTTGGGTGTCGTTTAGCTGATCCAGCAGAGTGGCCTCAGTCACAGTGTGAGCCTCAGCTGCCTCCTCATGCTCACACCTCACCTGCTCCAGCTGTTCACTCAGCACAGCCTGCTGCCCCTGGCTCTCAGCAAGCTCACAGGTCAGGCGCTGCAGCTCATTCTGACTTTCACTCAGCTGATCCAGTATGGTCGACTCATCCATAACATGTGCATCAGACAGCTGCTCCAGCTGCTGAGTAGCGCTGCTCAGCTGGGCACTGAAGTCTGAGCATGATGCTTGGCTTTGTTCAAGCTGATCTGCCAGCAGCTGGCATTGCTGCTGGGATTGTTCAAGCTGATCAGTCAGAAATGACTCTGCCAAGATGGCAGATTGCCTGAGCTCAGACTGCTCACTCAGCTGGCGAGTCAACTCAGCAACCTGAGCCTGAGCTTCACGCAGCTGGCTGCTGAAGCTTGTTTGAGAGACACGGTTTTGCTCAAGCTGTTGAGCCAGCGAGTCAGCATACTGCTGGCTTGCTTTCTGCTGCTGCTGCAGAGAAGACTCAGAAAGTGCTGCAGCTGAAGTCAGCTCTTCCAAGCGTTGCTGAGTAGACTCCAGCTGCTGGGCAGACTCGGCCAGATGCAGCTTGGCAGCCTGCAGCTGCTGAGCAGACTGTGCAAGCTCAAAATGGACTGCCTCAAGCTGCTGATCTGACTTGGCGTGCCGTGTCTGATGACCATCCAGCTGTATATGGACAGAGACCAGCTGGATTGTGAGACCCACCATCTCTTCCTCTTTGGTGCGCAACTGCTGAGTGGTGTGACACAGCTGTGCCTGCAGTTCTTCCAGCTGATGTGCTTCATTGCTGTTGCTGGACTCAGATGACAGCTGCTGCCACAGCTCCAAGGTCTCTGCCTTTGCAGGCTGGCTTTCTGGACTGGCTTCAGTCTTTGCACCTCTGCAGGCAGAACATGTGCAGCTTGCCATTGTAAGCTCAGACTGTGACTGCTGATCTGCATTCCTGACATGAGCCTAGAATGCTGCGACTCAAAGCAAACCCACTTGCTTGCAACACCATGTCTTCAAGGTAGTGATGTAAAGCGAGTAAAAGATGTTGTGCTTCAAGAGGTCTACACAGCAGTAAGTAACAGTGACAAGTTTCAGCAAAGGCTGGGCCCAATCGGCGTGAAGATCCAGTGCAAATGCAATTCAAGCAGCTGAGTTGCAGCCACTACGTCATCTCATTGTTTGCAACTGCAGGTCCTGGTGTGCCTAGAAATGGCTTGAGAGGAGACCTCACCGAGTCTGGCTAGCTGCTTGCTCAGCAGCCCCAGAGGAGCTTTTGAGGGCCTGCAATCTGCTGTGTAGGAAGTCTGCATTCTGCATCAGCAGCTCTGCCTGCTGCTGTTGCTGCTCATGGCCCTGTACAGGCACAAAGCTATGTATGAAGCCAGCTGGAATGCTCTATCATGTTCACACTCCTACTGCTTTGCTTGTGTCTCACGGCAAACATATTATGTCACTAGCTTTTGCGCTGTATGTGCTTGACGTTGGTGCATCTATCATCCAAGAGTTGTGATGTAAGTCGAACATATCGCTGCCTTCTAGATACTGATGAAACCACAGACAGTAAAGAAGGTTTTGCAGAGTTGCCAATGCACACCTTGATTTGCTGCAGGAGGTGTGTACGTTCTCTTTGCAGCCTTGATATGTGAGCCAATGCTTTAGAGGGGCCATCACCATGCCTCATCTGCTTTTGCAGTCCAGGGCTATTGAACATACTGCCTCTGCATGGCGGAGTGCATTCAGGTGGCACACTTGTGGCTGGGCTGCCAAAGAGGTCATGCTCAGCTGTGGGGGTGAAGCAGGATCTGGAAGGTGCACTGCTGGAAGGGCAACTGGGAGAAAGAGGTGCAAAAGGTGTTTGTCTGACAGGTGAGCAATAGTAGTCTGAGACAGGAGCACCTTGCTGCTGCTGCAGTTCAGGTGAATCTGAGTGTGACGTTGTGTGTGTGCCAGTGGAGGTTTGGTGAATGGTTGGTAAGTTCCCAGGGTGAACGTAGCATGGTATACAATTTTCACCGGGCTGACGGCGCTTTTTGAGGAGACTTGGGCGAAGACATTCCTCATCACTATCAGACGAGGTGCTGCCGGCAGATTCTGCAATCACAGAGATGACCACATGCTCAAGAGCCCTGCTACTTTAATCTTCAGACTGGCCTTTATTGTTCGGATACAAACCGTAGTTGGTTCTGCTATTTGGCAAATTCCAGCTGAACTGACTGCAACACTGCGGAATTGTTCCATGCCACAAAAGTCGGAAATACGTGCGGTATTCCGGATCAGGAATCTTATGTGCGGAGCCGTCTTTCTGCAACTGATCAATACAGAGAAGCAGACCTGCAGACACCCGAGTAAAGCACTTCTGCTTTGAAACCGGTCTTTTACACTGACCAAATCCATCCTTCCTTGCAGCCCCTATGGTCATGGTGTCCAGCCTGCGACACCCGTAGTCAGCCCAAGGGCTGCAATCGGTTCAACAACACACCATTTGGCATCCTGCTTGCGTCTGTCGACCCAGGGCTTCCTGTATCTGTATTGAAGTATTGCTCAAGCAAGTCACATGCTCCCACTGCGATTTCCTGAGCATCAACGCTTTCGACCTAAGCCTAGCATGGACAGCTTGTTTGACTGGCCCAGCAATTTGGCTCTCAGCATTAGTAAACTCTTGTCTGAGTCTTGAGTTCCGAGCTCCGGACAGCTGCATCGTTGTAGAGCAGATAGTGGTTTCGCTGTGATGTCAGGAGCGGCATCGCACCTGCCCTTGCACTGATGACTATTTACAGCCAGACAAGTTGAAGAGCTTTGCTAGATGCTGCGCTTGGGCATCGTAGCATGCTGGCGGGAGGGTGGCCTGTCAACTGTCGTGTAACCGAAATCAACTCTTCATACGAGCACAACCTGCTTTGCCGCGTTGGAAGTTTGCGGCGTGTTTGTCGACACCTTCTCAAACACAGCAGGCGGTGCCGCATTACGTCAAGAGTTAAAAGCGCTGCAACTGATTACCATAGTTTCTATTCCGTGCTCGGTGTGTCGCGCGACGCCACCCTTGCGGAAGTCAAGACTGCCTATCGACGGTTGGCGATCAAGTGGCATCCAGACCATGCGTCAGGCGCTGAAGCCAGAGAGACGTATCAAGTACGCAGAAGGGTAGCTAGCCGTGAACACTCTCAGAGGTCACTGACTTGCCTCACGCTGCTACAGGCCATCAAAGACGCCTATGATGTGCTAAGCAACCACACAAAACGGCATCATTACAACAAACATGGGATTGACGGCCTCGGTTCTCACTTTCACAGATATGAAGCCACACAAGGTCAGTCAGGCTCATCTTTCATACAGTCTCCGGCAAACAACAAACACACGGAATATACATACTTGCAGCATGTAGCAGTGTGGTACAGTGATTCCCATTCTGAACTACAGACCCAACAACACAGCAACACGGTGGACAAGGGCAGAATGTCGATGCCATGCTGGGTCTCACCTTCATGGAAGCAGCACTGGGAACAGAGCGAGTATTCCAGGTTTCAGTGCGCTTACAGTGCCCAGACTGCAGTGGTTCAGGCTTGTCTGCCACTTCTCAGCCACTGGACTGCACTGCATGCCATGGCACAGGACAGACAATGAGATACCAAAGCAGCTCCTTAGGTACTGGCCTAGCTGGCGCACCTCAACATCTACACTGCTATCTCTCTACGCCAGCATCTTTCTCACACAAGCATGTGTACAAAAGGCATTGGCTGCCACAACAAGCTATAAGTAAGCTGACACACTGTTATGCAGGCCGCACAAAGAGCTATGGAACTTGTCCTGCCTGTGGTGGAAAAGGCGTGAGCTCACGATTTTGGTGCAAAAGATGTGGCGGAGAGGGCAGAGCAGTTACTCCTCGTCATGTGCGAGTCAAGATCCCCGCTGGTATGCTTGTGATCCAAATGCACTTGCCAGACAAGATTGTGGTTTGGTACTAGACTGTCTGTGACGTAATGTGTCACTGCCAACCTGGGTTGCTTGCACTTTAGAGATTAGCTGTGCATTGTGTCTGCAGGTGTAGATCATGGCAGCGTTTTGCGCTTGAATGGTCAAGGTGATGTGGGGACTTTTGGTGGCCAGCGTGGTGATATCATCTTGCGCTTTGTGGTAAGTGCTGCTGGCTAGTTGGACCCATGCCTTGCATGTATGATGAGAGCTTGTCAGACATGACTGCTGCAGTGACATCTGAGTGTGTCATTCAGATACACCCTGAAGACTCTTTCACCAGGCAAGGCTGTGATGTGTACTCCACGGTTCCTATTGCATATACAGATGCCATTTTGGGTGCAAAACTGAATGTGCAGACACTGCGTGGTACTACAGCAATCCAGGTTGCACCTGGAACGCAGCACAATACCACACTCAGATTGTCAGAGCAGGGTGTGCAAGCCTGGGGCTCAACCTCTGCAATGTTTGGTTCCCATTATGTCACTTTACATGTGCTTATACCATTAGAATGTACTGCTGAAGAGCAACATTTGCTCGAACGAATACAGTGGACAGCAAGAACGAATCCAGTGGACAGTAAGAACTTTCAGCAGCACCAAGCCAGTCCCAGGCGGAGTACCACCTGATACTCACAGCAGCTGTGCTGTAGCATGATGTTTAAACATGTTTGCAATGTCATTCATTTGTAATGAAAGGTTCTGATAGAAGTGTTCAACGCTCAAGCATGCTTCGAAAAAACGACAGCAATTGTCATGTCCATATTTGGAGTGTGCCATACAAACTGTTTGCGCGCGAACAAGTTCGTTCCAGGCCGTATCCTTAGAGCAATGCTTGATACACATAGAATCATGACAATTGCCATTTCCATTGCGCTACTGAAATCCCACAGCGTAAGCAACATGCTGTTGCTTGGCATTTTGCAAAGGAAGAAGAGAGACATTCTTATTGTCTCTGTTCATCCTGGTACAGTGGTGGAACTTTCTGCTGTTTCAGAATTCACCTGCCAAAATTCAAATACACTCTTTGCGCATGGCTCGCTCAAGGCGAGTCGCCTGACTTGCTTGTGCACGAATGAATCCTGAAAAGCCGCAGGCTAGGGTGTACAGGAGGCATAGCGTGTTGCTGAGCTGGCTTCGTTCCGTGAGCAAGGCTTGTTTCGGCAAAAGTCAGCTGCTGGAGCATGTTGTGAGTCTGGATGTGATCTCGCCGAGAGAAGCTGAGGACAGAGTGCAAGCTGTGAGCTCTACTGACCAACATTTCTCTGCTCGATCATACATGGTGCTTGCATTCACTCGTATGCTTTGTTGCAGGGTGTTGTGGAAGCAGTGTTGTACCTTGACATCAGCGCAGCACGGGGTAGAAAAGGCCATCTGGGATTTACACATAGGTCAGCACAGTGGTGTCCAATGTGCAAGGCTGAAATTAGGCTTCTTTCTATTGAATGATACACTGCCTTGGTGCAGGCTTGGCAACAAGGCATTCAGCTATAGCCTGCCTATTCAGCCTCAAAGCTCCCTTGTGCAGCCTCTTACTTTCAGCACACCTGGCATTCACAGTGGTGTGTATGCCGTGGAGCTTTCCAGGACACAGTGCAGATTGTGCCAAAAGGCCTTAGCAGACCTTGTTCCTCAAAGTATTAGGTTGCAGAGGGAGGCCCTAGCACATGAGCGGTACCAGGAGCCTGTCACTGCCAATCAGCTGGCAACATACATGCTGCCAGATGATGTACTGCTTGCTGCTACCGATCAGGTCAGCTTGACACTGCTGTGTGGCACTCGACTGCCTAGCTCAGCATCTTGTTGTGAACATGAACTCCTGATCCACCATGGTTGTGCAGTCTGTAGTCGTGACAGGCTGATGGTGCATTGGTACAGGGCTTGCTTGTGGTGGTCAAGGCACAGCATGGCACCCGGCAAGGTTTGATCGAAGCCAGCTTGTCAAAGGCATCCCTGCTTTTGACAGAATTTGGCAGTGTGAGGCAGCAGCAATACATCATTACCAATCTTGGTGATGCTATTGCTGTCATGTCTAGACCACAGCAGGTCCAGTGGTTTCGGAAGAACACAGTGCATCCAGGTAAAGACTGTATGGCATGAACCGCAACTCGCAGGCATGTTGCAACCACACATGCAGCAATGCAACTCTGTTCTTCTGTACAGAAGTTTCTCACTGAATTGCTTGCACAAATCTTCACTGAACCAGGAACATGTACCAGACATGACAGTGATGCCTTATGCTGTTGCAGAGGCAGGGCAGCCACTTGTGACTTCTAAGTCAGCAGAGGGAGGGCAGCCACTTGTGGCGTCCATGTCAGCAGATGCCATGTACCTGCAGCAAGAGGCTGTGTTAGACATTGCCAGCATGTGCAGCGGCCCTGAAGGCTGTTCATTATCTGTTGTTCTGCAGTGTATAGCCAAAGGCGGCCTGCAGGTAACAGTCATACTTCTGTTTTCTGTGCAGGCAGCATGTGTCTTACACTGATGGAGGTACAAAACACCTGCTTGTATTCCTGCAGCTGAACAGCATAACTGATGACGTCCACCTCACACATTCAGTCTCCTGGCATCATTTAGGCAGATGTGCAATATGCACAGAAACCTGCTGTTTGCCATGACTCGGTTTGGCCAGGCATGCTAAGAAGCTTGTTGACCACCAGAAGAATGCATGATGCAGGAAATTTTGAAGATAGCTTGCCAAAGGGCTGATGACAGCGTCATGCTCCCTCCACAGCTGAGGGAAACCTTGGTCCTCTTACTGGCAGCAGCTCCCAAGGGCTCAGGGCTCGTGAGGGATGTAGTAGCAGCAATTGAGCAGGGGCTGGATGTAGCATGCAGCCTCTCAGCTCTGCCAGAGCTTGTGTTGAGTCTGCTGCAACTGCCAGACGTATGTCTGGTGAGTTGTTTCTGTGTGTCAGCAAGTGTTTGGGACAAGCCGTGTGTGTTGTTACCAAACTTGCAGGTGCACATACAACAAAGGATGCAGAGCTGCAAAATGCTTGTGACAGGTGTGCATTTGTCTGGTACTAGCATGCCACGAAGTAGCATGTCAAGTCCTGGAAAGTGAGTACATTTGCTGAAGGCTGAATGCCCAAATGCTGTGAGTATAGGCTGCCCGAACATCTGGACTAAGGAGCAGTTTGGTCATGTACTTTCAGCGCCATCGACCTCTTGGTGTCAAGGCAGATGTGAGCATCCCAATGGACACTCCACAGCCTCAAGTCCCCAAGAAGTGGCACTTCAAGTTTTTGCTAAACAGAGCCAAAGCCAAATATCAAGCGGTATGGCAAAGCGTTTACCCTGATCAAGCCTGCAAGCACAATTTTTGCTTGCAAAAATGCATGGCTTCCTGAATGTAAAGCCATTGTTACTGAGGGTTGCAACATGAGGTGGCATTCAACCAATTTGGCTGCATCTCTTCAAAACTGCTAGGGGTATCTACACAGTTACCATTTGAAGCCGCTTTTGTTGCAGATTATGACGACAACTTGGTTTCACTGGTATCCTCATGGTATTGCAGGCTGCACAGGTGCGCACTCCGTCAGCTAGCATAGTAGGGCCAGCATATTTGCAGGCGCTGTACCAGCAGAGGCTTGCAGAGGAAGCATCATCCCAGCGTCATTCTGTTCAGAGGCATTCACAGGAGCCCGCTTCGCGACATGAATCGATTGAGCTGGCAGCACGAGCACCAAGTGCTGAGTCACCTCGCCTTGCATGGCAGGTGTCAGGCCCATGGCTGACAGATGAAGAAGTGATGCAGCAGCAAATCAAATGCACTGTCATGAAAGCTTTGCTGCAGCTGAGCCCACTTGTCGCTGAAGAGCCCAAACCTGACCAGACAAGTGCCGAGGCTTTTGTGCATGAGCTAATGCCTGAGGATGGGCATGCTCTGCATGATGAGGGCAGTCAAGCAGAGCTACGTCAGCTATGCATTGCAACCTTGGCGTCCCTAGCAGCACAGCCACAGTCTATCAGCAGCCTGTTCGAGTTGCCGAGCCCAGAGGGTCGTGCTGCTCCTACAGAGTTGCAGCACAGCCAGCCTGTCCACAGGCACACTCTTCTGGCCATGGTTTTTGAGCGCATGTGTGAAGCCAGCCTACACAAACAGCAGGTGATATGCACAGGGGTTGAGTGGTGCTCTAGAATGCACCATGTTTGTAGTCTGGCTGCATCACAATGTGCTGCCAACTGACATGGAGGAGCACTGAGGAGCAAGCACATTTTCTGAATGGCCACTATCTGCCTATAGGGTATGCTTGGCTTTCAAAAACTTGAGTGCTACCTGGAGCTGTTGGCGGAATATTTGACGCTGGTCCATGACCGAGGCGTAATTACACAATACCTGTTTGAGGCTGCCAAAATTTGGGGTCCAATGCAAGAAGAGCTTCTGTCTTTTGGGCCGGTAGCCTTCTGGACACAGCGCCGCACAATGCTAATGGCTACAACGGTGCAGCTACAGACTGCTTGGCTGAATGGTCAATGGCAGGTGCGTGAAATGTTGTGACCTTTTGCTGTGCATAGACTTAATGCATGCTTGACAGAGTACATGCACGTGCACTGCTGTGCTCTACAAACCTGGCATTGACCTGATGTTTGACATTGGCTTGCATGCAATTTGGTGCCTGAGGCTGCAGAGCCACATCCTTGAGCATATTTGCCTTACTTTTTCAGTGTTGCTATTACCTGCGGCAATTGGCAATTTCTGTCTGCTTTTGTGGAACTATCCATGGCCAAGCTTCCTATCATTGCTGTGCACAGCAGCCAATTGATATAATATTTGTGCAGGCGGGGGTAGCAGCACGAGCTTTGAGAGGATACCTTGGAAATCGGGTTGCAGGCGCCATTTACTTAGCATTTGTGCAACACCATTTGACAGTGCAGTCACCAACCGATAAGACAGTAAAGGTTGTTATGGCATTCGGCAATGCACTTGTTGACCTGATATCAGCAGTACCAGATGCAAGTGCACCTGCTGACCAAAGGCTTGACAGATCGCCTGTCTGGTGCACAAGTGGCAGGCACCAGTCTGGCAATGACATGCTGTTTCTGCCAGAGAAAAATCAAGCCGGAGCTGCTGACATGGCACCAGGCATGGAGACCCCTCGGCAGGCCCCTGGCAAGGATTTGCCACGCCCAGCAGAAATCGTCAACCTGACAAGGGTTCAAGCACTTGATCTGTTCTCATCTGGTGTGAAGCCACCTGATGGGCCATGTTTGGCAATACTTCAAGACAGGAGCAGACCAGAGGAGCAGCGCCTTGTAGCCCTCCAAACCTTGATTACCTTCTATGGGTGCAACTACAACCCAATCATTGCAGATGCACACAGTGCTACGTATGCCTGTAGGTTGCACTTTCAAGGGTTTGCAGATGCTTATGCTTCAGAAGATCTTCAAATCTCTCGGCAACATCTGGCTGCACTGCAGGCGCTTGCCAAACATAAGGTAATCAACACCTTTCCATTGCACAACACCTAAGCCCATGCATGCATAGCTATGTCAAAATACAGCTTCTGCAGATGATACGCAAAGTTCCAATGGTACATCATATATGCCAGCTGCAAACAGTTTTACAAGATCTGCAACATGTGCCGCAGCCTTCACAGAGAGCGTCTCTTGATCCTGCAGCCATTGAGCAAATGATGCAGCTGAGCCTTGAACAGTACTTCGTTAAAACAACTGGCAACTCAAAAACATCCAAAAAACTGCAAAAAAGTATTGCTCCTTGATCTGCATAGCCAACATATGTTGCGTGCAGGTCGAAGTTGTCAGGCAGCACTTGTATGAGCTGCGTATCATGGATTTTCTGATAAGGAACATTGGTCTGGAAGCAGAGCTGAATTTGGCCACAGCTGTGCCACTTTCATCCACTGTAACATCAGCAGCCTCACCGGCACCACCAAGCACTGATCCTAATGCAGCCATGACTGCTATGACTCCCTCATCGCTAAGCCCCAGCAGATATGACATGTCTCACAAAGAGCCTGTTGGAAAGCTGAGCTCCAGATTGCGGCTACCTTCATTGCCGCCCAACTCAACACGTAGTCCCAAGATTTCAGCTGGGCAACCGTGGCTGGACTCGGGTCTTGCTTTGGTAAAGACTGCTGAAGCAGGCAGTGCTAGGCAGAAGCTTCCCCCAGATTTTGTGTCCAAGGGTGACTTAGAGGAAGACATGCAGCAGCTTCTGGAGATGGACAGTCAGGTAAATCCCATCTGTGTAAGACAACTGAGAATCTGCCTAATGCTTTAGTCCCCAGATGTTCCTGTGCTGAGACCACTATGACACAGACGTCTCTCACACACAGTGACATGTCTACACCCCCAAGAGATTGTTGCTAATGGGGTCCCACTTCCAGATGCTCCACAGCCTGTGCTTCAATTTCAAATTTAGCATCACACTGTCATATAAGCAACCATACATGGCTACTGCCGCCTTGGCTGAGCCACGGTGTCCAAGTTACCCAATGAAACAGTCAGGATGATGTGTTCTGACAATGACACATGCTGCTATTTCGAAACAGTCGCAGCTCCTACCTGCATGCTGAAGCTGGGCCTGAATGTGTCTCAGTGGCTGTTGGAAAGGCTCATCCCCTCCTGTCATCACAGCACAGCCTGCACATGCATGTCTGCCTTGCAGAGTGATAATTCTGACAGGTCAAGCACGCCATCTTCACCTCTTCAGTCATCTCGTTTGACTCCCAAGAGGCCTCTGCTGCCTGCTCTCAACCTGGCAGGCTCAGCTCGCAAGGGAGGACCAGCAAATCTGCCAACACCATTGTCTACTTTGCACAGGCATGCCTCCCTTCACACTGAGAGTGGTCCTTGCGCAATTGCACAAGCTAGTCTTGGTCACTTGGCATATCTGTACTTGCATAACCACAGCAGCCTACCAGCTTTGTTTTGCAATCTGCTTTGTGGTAGATTGAAATTGATGTGTAATTACATCATCGTCAGCAGTATTCTCAGCAAATGCACAAGTGAATGGACAAAGACAGTGTCATGCCAGTACATTGTGCATCTGTGCTAGTCATCTTGTACATGAGAGCAATGCCGATGTCAGTGTTGTGTGCTTGCAGGCGCCTGACGGATGACAAGCCCAGCTCAGGAAGTCCTAGAGGTGCTTCAAAGGCGGCAAGCCTGCTAGCTACTCCTCACATTCCCATCTTGACACCACTAAGCCCTAAACACAGTTATAGCCACTCACAGGCAGACCGTCTGAAGATGCCCAAGCTGAATCTCCCGTGCCCAGCTGGGCGTTCAGCAGTGCAGCTTGAACACAATTCACAGGTATGCAACAGATGGAGAAGTTTCTGATGGGACCCTACATGTCTCCCTCCAACATGCGCTGTGTGAGTGCAACTCTGCTGTGCATCAAAGGCAAGGGTAAGACAGTGGGTGGGCTGCACGCCTCGCCATGAACAAACACAGGCTATCAGCGCATTCTGCAATTCTCCACCTTGTCTTGCAAGAAGCTGGCCCAAACATCAAGAGAGGCTCATGGCTGCTGAGCTCATGAGCACTACATGATGCTGATGAATCTTGCAGGATGGCCGTTTTGAAGGTGACAGCACTCGGACAGCTGCAGCTGTGAATGCCCTTGATACTAGAGGGGACAACCTTGCGCTGTATGAGCAGAAGAGAGCGAGGAGATTCCTGTATGCAGATGCTGAGCTGCATGCTCAGGTGTGCACCATGCTGCTTCAAAGCCATTGACATGCTAAAGTCTGTACCAAAAAAGTGTTTTGTGCCCTGTGTTATGCAAAGATTACCTTTTGCCACTGCAGCTGCATCCTTGGCTCACATCCATGAGTAAGACGACACCATAGCTTTCAGAAGTCTCTTGGATCAGGTCCGTTGTAAAAAGAGGCTGCCTAGGCAGAGTGCATCTTGATGATCAGCATTGTGACTGGCTTGCATGCAATGCAGATGCTGCAGCTGATTGTGGAGCTTCTGCTGACCAGCAAAGGGCAGTTGGACCCATTGTATTGCAACAGTCAGGACCCCTCTGCCCAGCAGCCTGTCAGTGTGCTGCAGCAGCACCTCAGCTGGGCAGGCAATGCCAGCATGTCAGGCCCTTTGTTGCACTGGGCCAAAACCATAGGCCCACCTGCAATCCGCTTGCTGCGCCTCACCTGCAGGTCTGTTGTTGTGGGCGCGCTTGTGCCCAACAGTTGTCTGCATGAGTGGCTTGCTAGGCTGCTGCTGTAAAGTTGTACATCTTGCCTGTGATTGCTAAAACCTTGGCATATTTGGCCCTAGTGACGCCGGCCAAAATCAACTACTGCGTATTGGCATTTTCTCAGAAATTGTACAGTAAGCCCATGATGATGTTACAATACATTTAACAATCCTGGTAATCTGTCGGAATCCTGCGTGATTGTCTGGTATGAAATGCGTTGCCATGATCATTGCCAAATGATGCAATCTGCACATGTTAAGGGAGGACAACATGGGATGCTGTCCCCTGGCTCATCAGCCACAGTTGAGACTGAATGCACCGTGCTGCAGCAGGCCCAGAAATGGATCCTTGCAATGAAGCTGCATTTTTTGAGGCAAGCAATGTTGCAATTGTGTGCAGGTTCTTGTTTGACAAGAGCATGTATGAGGACAAGCAGCGCATAGCACGCGGAGCCTTCGCCCAGGTGTTCACCTGCCAAACCCCCAAGTTTTGCGCTGATACCCCAGACCTGGCAGTCAAGATCACTGACCTGCCCACAGCAGGGGACAATCCCGTCAGTCAGGTGCGTGTGCATGATCTTGCTTCTTCTTTCGTTCTTCAAACATGTTGGTGTCACCGCTGAACCAGCAACTGGGTAACCCTGCTTGGGGCGCACATGATGCACTAGCGGTCAGCCTGTGGTACAGCTGTTCATCGTCAGTCTGTGCATATGCCTTGTAGCCTTCTGCCAGCAGGAGCTATATGCTGCTTTAAGCTCTGCAGATGTACCTTATAGCATCATGTATCATGTAGCATCATGTTGTGCTGTGCAGATGACGGCTTTCAAGGAGATTGCCATCATGCAGCGGTTGAGCAATGTGCCAGGGATCTGCAGGATACATGACTTTGGCATCTGCAGTGACAGCATCATGTTGGTGTTGACCAAGTACCGCTGCAGTCTCAGGGAATGGCGGCACAGGCAACCAGAGGATGCTTGCCACCAGCTTAGGCTCTACCTCAATGTCTTTGCCCACCTTGCAAGTCTTTTACAGGCATGACTCAAGCCATGCGGCACGTCACCAATGTTCTGTGCACAATGAGGCTGTCCTCAACACCCTTTCAAGCTCAGGAGCATTTCTTAGCAAAGCCTTTCAAAACTCCTGGTACATGCTCAGGCAGACTCCTCTCTTGTTATTCTGTTGCAATTGCACAGTCTATCACTTGAAGGCTTATGCTTGTGCACCCTCTGCCCATTTTAGCCCAGCATGTTTGTGTGCTATTGGGGTAGTACCATCTTGCACTCTGCCCATGTGAGACCAGCGCATCTGTGTGCAACTTGCAAGATGGCACTGCCAAGGTGAATCTCAACCCATGCAAAGAAGCTGTTTTCCTTGAGTGCAGGCAGTATCAGAGCAGGGCGTCGTACACTTTGACCTCAAGTGTGACAACGTCTTCTTGCACGCATTGCCGGGAGTGTCAGAGCAGGAGTTTTGGTCACCAGCCTCAGATGAGCCTCCTTTTGAGGTGGTCCTGGGAGACTTTGGTGACAGTCACGACTTCAGCCAATCAGAGCAGGACCAGATCAGCATGTGAGTTGCACCATGTGTGACATGTGCTGAGTGTAAAGGCAATTGGACTTTGACTGGTACAGAAGCTCGGACCTCTGCCTTGAGTTGAGTGCTGCCAGGCTCTTGCATAAGTCGCAATTGGTTGACACTTTGCAGCACAACCACACAAACAACACATTGACTTACAGCACTATTGTATCTCCAGCAGCCATAAAAACAGCGTCACTCAAGCTTGCACATGTTGGATTGCAAATGCCCATCACAAGCAAGCTGAATCTTCCATTCATTCCAAAATCAGATCACATGATTGCTTTGATCTGCCATTCTTCTGCGGCAGACAGACACTTGACACCTACATGCAGTACGAGTTTGCAACCTGCTGCGACTCGGGCTACAGTGGTTGCTTTGTAATCTGAATGTGCTGTTGTAGGAACCGTGGCACAGAGTGCGTGAGGTCACCTGAGATGCTGCTCGCAGCCAGCAGCACAACAGAGACTGAACTGCATGCTAACAGCACCCACGCAGCCTGTGATGTGTGGGCGCTGGCCTGCCTGCTGTATGAACTGGTCACAGGCAACCTACTGTTCCCATCTGATCTGGACTGGCCAAAGTTTTTCATTACAGTCACAGACGCAAATCAGGTATGCATTGTGCCTAGTGCAAAACAGTGCCCAACACCTATTTGACCTTCCCAATGTGCACAGATGCTTCAGGGCTCATGTCAACATGCTGTTGATCTTGTACGATGCATGGGCTGGAAAGTTCACGCCAGATCACAACTACTGCTAGTTCTGTTCACACTTATGTTCTAGGGACCAATGCAAGGCCAACAGACAACCTCTGACAGAAAAAGCACAAGCACAATGTGCTTTGGTGATGAACTCTTGACTTGAACATTGATGTTGTGTACAGTGATAGAGCAACAACAGTTGCATGGGGTACTGATGAAAGAGGTTGGTACTGCAGTGCGTCACAACACCCTAAGCATGAAAGCTCATTGCATCTACTTTGCAGCAGGCGTGATTCAGGCAAGCTAGTGTTGCAGGAGTTGCTATCACCAAGCGTACGACACTCCCTGGAGAAACTGCCGGCAGTTGCTAATGTGCTGAAATACACTCTGGTTCGGGATCCAGCTCAACGCCCATCTGCCAAGGATGTCTTACACAGGTCAGACATTTCAGCTTCAAGCTAACCAATCTCGTTCTCATCCTCTCGTTCTCTGTCTCGTGTCCAACAGCACCTCTGTGTAATCATGCATGGGGGTCATGTATCGCTTTGAGTCCCATCACTGCCAGGCAACTCCTTTGCATTGTATTGCATGATGACCAATCTCACCCTCTTGTGTGAAAAGAAAAGAAAAGACTGCGCCTTTTGGCGTCAATTTAATGAGAAGCCAAGTATTATACCGGGCTGTCCAGGCACCTGTGTGCATGTGCATTACAGTCTTGCTACATGCAGAGAATGTACTGAGCTGCTTGACTCAAACAGCTTGACTCAAATTCCCTGTATGTTGAGCCGTTCGGAAGTCACATCAGCAGTGTACAGACCCCCTGACACAGCGCCGTGAGTGTTGCAGGGTAAAGCAAGCTCTGCAAGACCCCCGCAGCGACCTGTCCCCCTACCGCCAGCCAGTGACCCTACCCCTGACCCCCCTGAGGCCCCTTGCTGCTCCCGCCCTCTTCCTGACCCCTGCATCCACTGCGTCATGCAATCACGAGACCAGCATGGCAGACTTCTACATGAATCATCTGGCAGCTGTTTCAGAGCAGCTCTGCCTGGGCACTGTAGCTGCCATGCAGCAGGCTGCAGTGTTGCGGCAGGGCAACATCACACATGCAATCATTGTCTGCAGTCATGCAGAACTGAAGCATGTGGACTCAGCCAAGGAGCTGTCTGTGGCAGATGTGCTGCACTGGCTTCTGGCTGACCCTCAGCTGGCGCAGGCTCTGAAGAGCTGCTCGGTTGTTGGTGTACAAGCCAAGCTCATCCCTGTGAATGTGCCTGAGCAGGTCAGCCTTCTATGTACAGCCAATACTTGTATCTGTGGCTTCCTTGCATGCTTTATTATAGTGCACAAGCAAAAGAGAATAACAACTGTGCAACTTGCTGGTACCGCTGCTGCAAAAAGGTACATTCAGCATTACATCAATTACACACAGGTATTGTCAGACTTAAAGTGTTGTGCAGCCTGATGAGGAGATCCACCAGGATATGTCACTGGTGACGCAGCTGCCAGCAATCCTGCAACATGTGTCTCAGGCCCTGCAAAATAGCAGCAGCAGAGTCCTGGTTGCAGGCTCAGCCGGTTTTGAGGGTGATGCAGCAATAGTGCTGGCTGCATATGCTGCTCAGCGGGATAGCCAGGGCATATACCATGCCTTGGTGCAGTTACAGCACTGCCATCATATGCTGCAGGTATGTGCTACCTATTTCTGCAAGCCTGGGTAAAGCCTCTCAATGCTGATGTAGCTTGTTTCAAAGTGCTGTTGGCAAGTCAGCAAGCTTGGTTGCTTGTAGTATGCTGAGAGTGTCTGGTGGCATGCAGCTGCAAGACCGGCACAAGCTGCAGTTGACGCAGTGGTCTTCTCGTATGCGAAAGAGTAAACAGTCGAGATAGGATACCTTCTGGCGGAATAACATTCACATGATGTCAGTCAGCACCAAAGCACAGAGCCAGCTGAGCTCTGGCCCAGCAGAATTGAGTCTGGTCGTCCTTGTGATTTGGCACCCCTGATAAGCAGCTTGAAGTGCTTCATGTGCTGCTCAGCAAGCGGGTCATGGGCTAGCATACAAGTTCTATGTGTTGATAGGCAGCCTACCGTTGCACAAGTGCACGCTTATATGATGCTGTGTGTTCATGGCATGTTCATGGTGGCCAAGGTGCAAATTGGACCTTCTAATGCTCCCAGATCATGACGTAATATCTTTAGAGCTGACTAGATTCCTGTGATTGCTAAGATCGCGCCAAGTCAGAATGTCTGACTTCGAGCAGAGCATCGACTACGCCTTGTAAGGCCGGCTTGCGGTTGCAGCTGTCACAATGAAAGCGAAGCTGCACTTCTTGGAGCAAGATGATGTACGATCTATCCTCAACCCTGCAGGCCCGACTCCACATATCGCTGGAACGAAAATCATCGCTACGATCGGGCCAGCATGTCATGAAGTGGACCAGCTGGTTGAGCTGCTAGAATGCGGCATGTCATGCGCTAGAATCGATCTGACTGTGAGCAAACCTCCTGCTTGATGTGCCGAAGCTGAGTATGATGTCATTATGCTGTTCTGTACCACCTATGCCAGAGTGCTTGCTGCAGTGGGGTCCAGTGGAGTACCACAAGAAGTCTTTGCATAACCTCCAGCTTGCTATCAAGCAGACCAGACGTCTATGTGCTGTGCTGCTGGACACGCTTGGCCGAGAACTTATGATCAGGCGCAGTTACACACTGGACGAACGAGGCTGGCCCAAACATGAGGGCGCCTTTGATGTCAAGAGAGGCGCAGAGGTTGTTGTCACGACAGACATCAATGCAGTTGCCTCAAGCAGCTGCTTGCCCATCACTTACCCGAATTTCCACAACCTAGTGAACATCGGGGACACACTATTTATTGGCAGGTGAGCAGATCTGCCGTGTTATGATGCCTTGGCTGCACGACAGAGCACTGCAGTGCTAAAAGGCACCATCACAGATGTCACCACATTTACTTTCATCACAGATATCTTGTCAGTGGAGCAGATGACTCATCACTATATCTAGAGGTGAAGTCAGTAGAGGGCAACAATGTCAAGTGCACAGCACAGAATGACGCAGTCATGGATGGTCTGCTGACTGTGACGCACCACTCAGCAAACGAAGAGAACAGGATGTCCATGCAAGCAGACCTCCCACTGCTAAGTGAGCATGATGTCCATGCCATCAGAGACATCACCACGCAGTTCGAGGTGGACTTTGTTGCATTGACCTTCACGCGTGATGGAGAAGATGTGGATGGCCTGCGTGACTTCTTGGATAAATTGAGTTTGGAACAGACCAAAATCCTGGCCAAGGTCGAGAACCAAGCTGCCCTGTACAACTTTGCCGGCATTGCCACAGCAGCGGATGGAGTCATCATCAGCCGCGGCAACATGGGGTTAGATGTAGCCCCGGAAAAGATGGCACGGGTGCAGAAAGAGGTGATCAGCAAGTGCAACCTGCTGGGCAAGCCTGTCATCATTACGCGTGTGGTGGATACCATGGCTACTGCCCCTCGCCCTACCAGGTATATCAAAGCAAGGCACTGTCTCTTGACCAGAAGCGTCATTAGCACCCACGTGCATGACAACCCCCAACCCCCTGCATATGTCTGCTGCTTGACGCTGGCAGGACAACATCTTCTGAGTTGCATCTTTGCAGTCAGCTGGTCAAACAAAGCCATGTCAAAAATGCCATAGCATCAGCTCAATATTGCCATGCATGGCTGTGGTATCCCCTGGTAGCATCACAGGCTCCTTGTCTGGTTGATGTGCATTGGTGACAGCTGAACCACAGATTCAGGTTCTGCATATGCAAATACCCTCAAACAATGCTTCCTAAAGACTCGTTTACGCCTTGCCCTCAAACACTGCTTCCAACTCACTCTGTTATGAGCAGGGCTGAGGCAACGGATGTGGCCAATGCTGTGTTGGATGGCACAGATGGAGTGCTGCTAGGGGCTGAGACACTGCGTGGCAAGTACCCGGCTATCACCGTCAAGACAGTGCTGGCCATCTGCCGCCAGGCTGAAGAAGTCTTTGACTACTCAGGCCACTATGAATGGCTGACACTGCAAGGAGAGATGGTATGTAAACCCTATTGCTACCTCTGCAGTTTGCATATGTGCCAGCTCATCTGTGTTGCATGTTCCATTGTCATTTTGTACTGTTGAATTTCGCTTTCCAAAAGCAGATGCAATCAATGCAGCTTATCTCAGCAGACCAGTGTGTGTTTCACAAAGCCTTATCTTGCACGTTTTGGCCAAAAGGACTCCTGATATCAGCCTCTTTGGCCAATCATGCAAGCAGATTGTCAGCATGTTTGCTTGTACATCACTTTCTGAAGGCGAGGCTGCTGTTCCTGCAGGACGATAGAGCCATGACAAGGCGCAAGCGCACCACAAGCGATGAGGACCTGACAGTAGACTCCCCAGGTTGCTATCTGCCACACCTGCTGTATGTCACAACATGTGGCTCACTCTTGTTTGCTTTCAGTGATCATTTGGTGCACCACTGGACTGTGCATTGTTGATGATGTCTTGCACTTGTTGCAACATGCCCTTTTGCTTCTGATAAGCTGCAGTAACTCCACACACATGTGAATTCAGTGCAATTGTCAAAACTCAAGATTTGCAAAAGGACATTACACATATTGCAGAGGTGACGGCTTTTAATGATCTTCACAGGCATGAGCTTGCTGCCTGGCTCCCTCATGTGGTATCTGAGCTGCAATAACAGCACTGGTGACCACGTGCAAGCCTGCTGCAATGAGCTGGAGGCTTCAATGCCTTGATCATTCAGTGCTTAGTGTATGTTGTCTTCCCATTTATTGTCTGTTGACTCCCGTCATGAGTCCTAAAGACAGAGATTGTAAATTGATTGATTGATTGAGTGCAATTGTGTGCAGCTAGTGGGCACCTGTCAACAATCCAGTCTGGGGTGGTGGCGCCAGGCCAGCAGGGACCCATTTCCACAGGCTCGCCGCTGTCCCGGGGAACCAGGACCAGCCTGGACCTGGCAGACTCCTCTGGCTCTCTGCCCCCCCTGCACAAGGCACCCCCTGGTAACCTCCTCAACAACACCACATGCAAGTAAGGGGGGGAAAAGGATTAGATAGGAGAATACAAGAAATAGGAGAAATACACAACTAGAAGGAATAGACTAGGCTGTTGGGCAATTCAGTGTAGAAAAGCTCTCATACATGCAGAATTCTGTCACATTGTGTGAAGGAGCAGGCTGCCTGATTGGAGTGCACATTAGGAACACACCTCGATTGTCCTGAGTCTTAAGCTCGATCCCACAATAAGTATGTCATCCATGAGGCTTCTGCCCACTGCCTTGTCTGTTCACCCCTGCCGCTCTTCCAGTTGCTCACCAGCAAGGCGCTGGACTTCCATCCTATATGTGGCAGTCCATTCATATTTGTTCATATTCATCCATGTTCAATTAAAAGGGCAGGCTGTACTATATGCCAGTACCAGCACATGAGCGTTCTTCAACCAGCATGATGCAGTTGTGGCAGTGCACCTTGTGACCAGGGTTGTGATGTTTGCAGGTGGCAAGGCGCCTGGGCAGGCTGCAGTGGTGAGCATGCAAGCGCGAGCAGGAGGCATGCCCAAGGTGTCCAGCTTTGGCTCTCTGCCCCGCTCCCTCAGTGACCAGTCCATGCGCAAGAGGTCCATGGATGGAGACCGGGGCCTGCCAGTACAACCCTTCACCTCCCAGATCGATAAGGCCGAGTCCATCGCTTCCACAGCGGTCAGGACTGCTGATAAGATCAACGTGAGCAGCCTGTAGTTTCCAATCAGGGACATGGCTGCATGAGAGTCATCAAGGGCCTCCTTTGTGACCTGTCCAACAGCATCTGTTCAAATCTATCTGGCTGCTGTCTAGCTCATCTTCTGACCTCGTACACTGCGGCAACACCTGATCATTCTCTGCATCAGGCTCAACAGATCTACTGACAATTGACCAGATTGTGTATCAAGCAGCCAGCACTGGCTGAGTCGCATGCCTGATGTTGGCAATGAACTGCACCATGTGCAACATGCAGGCAGGGCTGATCATAGTGTACGCAAGCTCTGGGCGCACCGCTAGCCTGGTGGCCAAGTACCGCCCCAAAATGCCTATTCTGACCCTGGTAGTGCCCCACCTGAAGAGCTCTGCCCTGAAGTGGGAGCTGCAGGGCCGCTCCCTTGCTCGCCAATGCCTCATCATGCGCGGTCAGTCCCTTGTCCACCTCTGTATGTGCTGTGTAGTCACTCTTGTCTGTATGTGCTGTAAAGTCACTCTCATCTGTATGTGCTGTGTAGTTACTCTCATCTGTATGTGCTGTGTAGTCACTCTCATCTGTATGTGCTGTGTAGTCACTCTCATCTGTATGTGCTGTGAAGTCACTCTCATCTGTATGTGCTGTAAAGTCACTCTCATCTGTATGTGCTGTGTAGTTACTCTCATCTATATGTGCTGTGTAGTCACTCTCATCTGTATGTGATGTGTAGTCACTCTCATCTATATGTGATGTGTAGTCACTCTCATCTGTATGTGATGTGTAGTCACTCTCATCTATATGTGATGTGTAGTTACTCTCATCTGTATGTGCTGTGTAGTTACTCTCATCTGTATGTGCTGTGTAGTTACTCTCATCTGTGTGTGCTGTGTAGTCACTCTCATCTGCGGCAGATAAGCTGCTGCCATGAACAGTTGTCCAGTTTCTGACATGTTCAGCAGCAGCAGCACTTTCCCTGTCACTGCAAACCTGCATCAGGCTGTTTGCTCTCTCTAGTCTCTGCACAATGCTCCTTTTATCAGCTGTGAGTTCTTATCACTCAGAGCTGATTAGCACAAGCATAAAAGTCGTGGTTATCTGAGCATGCTCTGAATCATCTTTTGATCCAGGATTTGAAGGGAGTCATGCTGTATGTTGACAGTGTAGTATGCATGGCATCTGCTGCATTGATCTGGTCAGCACAAAGGGAGGTTCACACATCCCGCTGTGCATCAGCAAGCCACCAAGCAGTATGCTTGTTGACTTTGTCATCTTGCTTCTGCTGTAATGCATGACAGCACGCTGCCTTTGTGCCATTTCCAGGGCTTGTTGGCTGCAGGCGTGGTGCCTATGTTGGCAGCACCTGGCGCCGGCACAAATGATCACATGCTGCAAGAAGCTGTGTCAGCTGCGACTAAGAGAGGCCTGGTGCATGCTCATGACCACGTGGTGTGTGTCATGAGCATCAAGGACAGCCTGGTGGTTAAAGTGGTCACCATGGACAGCATTGGGACTCGCTGCATGAGGCACACTAACTCTGCACAAGGTGACGACATGTGACATTTCATGCTGGAGGGCTCTATGCCACAGAGTGATGCTACACATGTCACAATTATATACAATACAGTCGCTATATGCTATCTGGAATCACTCCTGTATGCACAATAATTCTTGTGCAGCAGATAGCAGCTCTTATGCGATGCCTGCTGCTTGCATGTAGCGTGTGACTCATGTAGCATGTCACTCATGTAGCATGTCACTCAATGCTGGTGACTGATTGAATGAGCAAATGAAGGCACAAGCTTCTGGGCTGCAGGTTCTGAAGTAGACTTGTCCAAGATAAGTGGCTTGGCTGAGCTGTCCAAATCTGGTGCTGTCTTAGCGCCAGAAATCAAGCTAGACACTGAGCCCATTCCCCCGCGTGTTCCTGCTATGAAAGCTTGATGGCCATCTCCTACATGTACCATGTGCAGTTCTTTAGTGTAATACTATCACATTCTGCAATTTGGTGACTTCATGCTTGTGATTATTGTGCTTCAAACGCTTGATACCATGCATATTAGGAGTGCTGAAAGTGTCAATAAAGCAGACTTTCGAGAATTTGCTGTTTTCGCTTGTACAAATGTCACAAAATCTAGCGTACATGTGTGCTTTTTGTGCCGCATGTGGTATTCATGTCAAGACAGCCTGCATGATGACTAGCAGTGCGTGTAATTCTCGTCTCGGACACGGGCCTTGTCAGCCTGTGCAGGCTCCCTATGTGTTGACAAGATGGATCAAGTACTAAGCTACACAAAAACAGGCTGGTAGATTAGTTGAACTCGCAACTATTATAACATAGCCAAACACAAAACAGCACATTGACAAGCGCTGATGCAATCATTTCTTCACCTCCTACACTATGGCTGCAGCATGAAAAGCATGCTGCAACTCTGCATGAGTTCTTTCTTGACTGCAGATGTACAAGACATCAAGATGATCATCTACAACAAGAATACGCTGACAGAGGACACTGTCATCGGAACAGCGGTGTATCCCCTAGCACAGGCTATCTCAACAGGCTTTGAAGAATCTAAAGTGCCTGTTGCCACTCCAGATGGTCCCATTCAGGGCTCTTTGCACATCAGGGCAATTTTCCATTCTAAGTACACACACTAATGAGCCCGCGGTTGACCACAAAATTAGTCTGAATGCTTTTGTACAGCAAGTGCACCCCGCTAAGCTTGCAGCACTGCGCATGCTAATTGCGGCAAAGCATTTGATGTCCTGTAGATGACTGCTTGATTGTGCACAGACTGAATCGTTTTTGCACCATGCAGCAACTGATCATGCTATCCACCTAGTCTGGCTGTCTGGGTATCCTGCAAAAAGCAATGTTCATCCTGCCCATGTTACAACTGGATGAATAGCTAGATACAATCCATTTGCAGAGTCAGATGTGAGTACTTGTACAGGACATCGTCTGATATGCTCAACCTGACATGTGATGCTGCGTTAACATCTATGCTTTGGGAATAATTGGCATCTCAATTTTTTCAAAGAAAGCAACATTGACATGCTTCTCATCCCACAGAGCAGCTTCAATGTCATACTGCAGCTCTCCTGACAACTGGCTGGCAAGTCAGCCTGGCAGCTCCACCATGCTATACTGTGCTGTCAGATAGATTCTAGCATGCTATCCAACATTGTGAACAGCGTCATCAAAGCCATGTTGCAGAGTGAACATGAGCACTTTTGACCAGCACATGGTCAGGAAGCTCTCATCAGCAGCTTCACAAGGCTATGCTTGCTGGGATGAGACACAAAGTGTGGGAATTGATGTGAGGGCAGCAAGCTTTCATTCAGATCTCTGTAGAGAGCATCCAAGCCCTGTTGCATGCCATGCAGAGTGAAGCAAGACAGACTGTGTCTGAATGGAAGGCCAGTAAAAGCATGGGCACTTTGTGCATAACACTACAGCACTCAAGGTTCCCGGGCGATCACTCAGCCGAGTACTACTTGAGCCCAACCCAGTTTGACTTCCCTGATCGGACGAGAAGGGGTATTTTCTGGATGGTATGGCCGCAGCATGCTATCACTGCTGTTTCATTATTATATAATGTATTATTGCATCATCAAAGCCTTGTTGCAGCCCATGCACACTCATCATGAGCACATTTCACCAGCACATGGTCAGGAAGCTTCACAAGGCTTTGCTGGCCGGGATGAGACAGTAAGATCTTAGATTGGGACTTGATCTCTAGAGTGGGAATTGATGTGATCACATCAAGCCCTCATGAGGGCGGCAAGCTTTCCGTCAGATCTCTCTAGAAAACATCAAAGCACATTGACAAGCGTGGATGCATGCATTTGTTCTCCTCCTATACTATCATGCTAGTTTCTGTTCAATGATGCTTGCGAGGAAAAAACGTGATGCTCTGCAGGCTGGTGTCCAACTGGTTTTTAGCTGAACACATGCAGGATTGTTGACAGTCATGACAATATAAGCCACCCGCTGTATTGCTTGACTGCACCAGCTGAAAGTGTATGACTAGCCAAACATGCTGTCCCAATCTGCACCTCGTCCCGGGCCTGGCTGAGCCATGTCAGGATGTATCTGGCCTGGCTGCCTCTGAAAATCATCTGGGTTGAAGCCCTGCATGGCAAATTCAGGGCTTTGTCGTCGCCCATTATGCATGTTGTGCTAGTAAAACTGACACAATGTCCACTTGCACAATTGGCACATGAATACAACAGAGCACATGTTTGACTGTGTCAGAATGCAGGCATTGTGACACAGGTGATCATGCTGCTTTCCCCCATGGCTGTACAAGGTGTGTAGGAGGATTTACCGGCATGTGGGGGGGGCCAATTGGGTCATATCTGGCGCCAGGAGGGTTCAAGCCTGGCCTGCCTGAGCGACCCATGCCAGATCTGCCTGCAAACAGAGGGTCGTCCGGGCCCATGTGCATGCCACCTGTCCTGCCCATGCCACCGGGAAAGGGCTCTTGCAAACCACCATAACCAGGCGGCTGAAAGCCAGGTGGCACTGCATCATGACTTCCTAGGATCCCTGAGGGCGGCTGTGCTATTCTTCTGGATTCTGCATGCCAAAGATTGTGAGCACAACAGATGTAATTGTGCTTCTGACTGCGTGGACCCACTAATGCACTGGAGAGATGGCGCAGGTGCCATGTAGCACGCGGATTGAGGCAGCACCCCACTGACAGTGCTGCTTGCGCACACTTCTTGATCAGCAATCAAAACGATCGTGTGTGATTCACCTTGAGGAAACTCATCGTCAGCTGCACCATAGTCAGGTCCAGGTTCTTGTCTCGTGCCAGCTGCATTATTTAGCTGACCCTTAGCTGAGGCAGTTTCCCGGGGCTTGAGACCAGCACTCTGCTCAGCTGGTTGCGTGGTGTTATGCAGCTTGCCGACTAGATCATCAATGTTCTGATAGCAGGCAGGGAGTTCTGCATACCACCATATGGGTGTCTAGGTGATGTAGTGAACCTTTCATGGCAAAAGTCAGGTGGTTGCCAGCTCTCTGCACCTGACTTTGATGTGATGTAGTGGCTGACTTCAAGCTCAAGTTGCTGAGGCTCATGCTGAGCAGAATGCAAAGTCACCCAATTCAGCAAGAGTTGGTCACCCAAGCTCACAATTTTCAGCAAAATCGGCTTCTTTATAACTGCGCGTACAACATCATCATTTTGTGAAAGTTGCAAGGTTGCAAAGAGCTCGAATTCAAGCACAAGAACGCATCGCACGCGTCGCACCTCCTTGTTGCCAAGGATCAGGGTTATATAGAAAGGTGTAAGCGTCTGCTGAGGCATTCCAGGTATCAAACTCTGCGACGCGCTCACTACTACGGATTGAATCTGCATCATCGACTCGAGTCAGGCAACACAGGCAACGGGCGAAGGACGGGCAGGTGCGACTCTGCTCACCTGCTGAGGAAGCTTTGTCAGCGTTTTCACCGACAGCCTCCAGCTTGAAGCCGTTTGCGACCATGAAAACGTGAACGGCAAAGGCGACACGATCATTTATGGTCCTGCATGCACGTTGCAGACGAGAATCTCACGTCAATAGGAAAAGCCAACTAGGCATGCAGCAAATCAAACAGAACTCGACGCACCGAAAAGTGGGATTCATCGCCATGATCATGGATACTAAGGCATTTGGTGTTGTCATGTTGCTATTGTAGCGAGTGCCAGGAAGCTCCGCTGCTGTATCTCGCAATGGATCCAGAGTCGGAGCTTCTGTCGGAAGCTTGAGCCCATTCAGCAAAGCAGAAGGTTTTAGATTACCAGGCTGGCGTTTTTCGGGTTGCAACTTGCAATAGCTTTTGTCGTTTGCGTCGTCTCGACTTTCGACACCTCATCCGGTATGATTTTAGAGGTAACACTCGATTAAAAAGTAGAGGTCGCAGCAAGTTGAGCGACGCATTGCTGGCGACCAATAACTTCAGAGGCACTGTCACCTGTAAGATCAGCAGCGAACCAGGACAAGGAGGACGAGACAAGTCTGCTACCCTTTGCTGAGGCAGTCTTTACAAACGACGAGTCAACTTGTAACATGGAAGCACACACCCCGACTGCTGAGCTTGCCAGTGCATATGCAAACCCCAGCACATCTGTCCCTCCTAGTATCGACGAGTACCACCCCTTGCAGTCAATACAGTACCTCATCCAGGGTGCAACGCCAGCGGATCATGGGGTTTCAGAGCAGCAACGGCCAGGTGCAGAAAGCAGTATGCCTGCTCATTCCAGGGTGCGTTTGCGTTTTGGTCTTGCTGTGTGTGCCATGTATGCTGGTCAGTAAACGATATGAACATCTGACCAGCAACATTGCCGCCAGTTTTCCCACTGTCTGGTCCAGATCCAGTCGTTGAGCGATATACATTTTGAGGAGGGCCTGACTATACAGCAATATGCGGCTCAGCTTGTGCACTTGCTCCATCACTCAGCTAATGGTGCTGATTCTCTAGCCAGGGCGCCACTCATTGAGCATCTGAAGCAGCAGGCTGATGAACAACCTTCAAATGGCAATCCCCATGACACCATTGTTTGGCAGTTAACAGGTGCAGTTTTGCATCAAACTCACTGATATATCTAGCTAGTACTGGCATATTTGGCTAATTCATCTGTGTCATCCTGAGGGTGAAGTATCAGTGTGGTGCTGAGGCTGGCTGACTGTGGAGGCTGATGCATGGCCTGTGCACTGTGCGTTGTTGCCATGGGCGTCATGCAGATGCAACCTGCACCTGGGCGACTGCCTCTAGCTTTGCATGCTACTGCAGATGATGCAGCTGTGGGGCAGGCAATGCAGCAATGTATACAGCAGCCAGGATTTGGCCAGGAGACAGATGCTGTGTGTGGCTGGTTCTATGACTGGTATAGAAGCGACGACCCTCTGCTGCAGAGATTTGTGGCACGATTTGCTCCAGACATTGCAAGGCGGTTCATGTTCCACTGCTTGAGCACCAGTGAGACAGACCCAGTCCCTGGTCTTGAGGTGTGAACACCATTGCCAGCACCTTCTTCATGCTTGTATCCAAGGAGCATGTCTTCAGCATCATGACTGCGTTCAGCAATGCGGCTTTTCTTGTTGTCAACATATGCAAGCTGGCTGGAGCAATGGAGGTCGCAGTTTGTCTTTCAAGCACACAAGGGCACATGCGTTGAAACCCTTTCATGTGTCATGCACACCACTTGTCACCCCACATTCTGTGTACATATACTTGCATGTGGTCGATGCACACACAGCAAAAGCTACATCTTGTGTCCTTGCAGGCCTGTCTGGTGGCTATCTTTGAGGTCAACTCTTCATCCCCAGATTTCTTCCGCCTGCCAGACTTGTCCCAGCCATCTGTGCATCATGATCCTGTTCCCTTTCACACAGGCAAGGTATGACACGTCACAGAGACAGGCAACGTCTGGCAGCTTAAGATCCTCCTTCATTGTCACCATGGCTCCAACCATCAGACAGTGCACCTAAGCTGCTTGGTGACTCACCCAAAGACATACAGCATGATTCGCAGCAGCATAATGGTGCAAAGATTGGTTTTGATCATGATTCTGAGAGGCTGTGTCGCAGGCTGGGTCCAGTCAAGGGCTTGTGCGCCAACAGTCTAGCCTGACACCTGCATCCCCAACTTACAGCATTCTGCCTGCTGGAGTAGCTGCCTTGTTTGGGTCCTCAGCCAAGGTGGGCATAGGCCTTGTCTCACATCATCCATAATGTAGACAACTCCATAATGCATTGCAGTTCTGCACAGAGAGGATGCAGCAGTTGTGATGCATGCAGTATGTTATCTGCGTATGTGTTGCGCCTATGCACAGCAATGAAGAACACTGGTTGGCATGTCCTGTCTATACTCAAGATTCAGAAAGCATGCTGCCTGCAGCTGGGTCATGCAAAAGTGCTGTCTGGAGTGCGGTCCTGGCAGCGTAATGCAGTGGCCGGTGCAGCATTGCAGTGCTTCTGCTCCTGGATGGTGACCTTCGACGATGCTGTGCTCACTCGCTTTGCTGGGCTAGCTCTCAGCCTAGCAGCAGCTGGCTGTCCCTGGCTCCAAGCAGAAGCCCAGCATGTCCTGCAGGTGTGTCGCCATCTCACTCACTTTTGCATTGGACATGCTAAACGTCATATGACAAGCATGAGCATGTCTATGCTTGATCATAGCGCTCGTTTGTTCAACAGACCAGTCACTCTGCCTTCTCACAGCACTCATAACCATCTGGGTATTGCTTTGCACCGTACACCTCCACATGCGGTGTAGTCATATACAACTTTGTTGATCTGATAGACCACAGACACTTGTAGTATTGCCTAATTTTTGTGCATAATCATAATCATCTGCATTATTGCCTGTTTCTGCCTATTTCTGCACTCACACACAAAGGAGGACTGCAAGATTGGTGTGTGCTGAATAGGAGCAGCTACAGCTGGGTAGGCAGGCGCAGACACTGCACTCGCCACAGCCATCTGCAACACACCGTCTTCAGCTGTCACCTGATGTGGTGGATCCCTTGTGTCATGGACTGGGCCATGCCATTTTCCGCCTGGCCTTGAAAATGCAACAGCGTCCTCAGTTTCCAATGTCGCCTCATTCAAATCTGGGTGCTGATGGCGATAGCAGTGCAATGCAGCAGTCAAGCATGTCTAGCTTCAATCTGGAGCCATTTCTGGGCACAGTTGCTGGTAGGTTCCTAGCTGCAGGCATCAGATTTTGCTCATGCAACGTTTTTGTGATGTGCTTTGCAGAATGTATTGCAAACATTCGATCTCTGTTTGTTGCAGAGGCAGTCGCTGGGTTGCATGTGCGGACCACCTATGACCTCACAGCTGAAGGAGTCCTACTGACACAATCACTTTTGGCACAGCTTCATCAGCTGTACCACCCTGTCCAAGCCCTGCCATCAGCAAGCAGACCTTCCTTGTGAGTGTTTTGTGTATAGTACACTGCAGTAAGAGCCGGAATCATCACTCAGTTTCAGGCATGATACCCTGACTGCATTTTGTGGTTCACAAGTAAGAGCTGCAGTTGTGCGGGGCAAGAAGAATATCACAAGCCAACAAGTCTGATCGCTTGTGGCAGAGCCTCAGCAACCTTGGCAGGTCCGTACCTATACACAAATGTTGGGGCCTCAGATTTTTGAAGGTACACAGTTGCCTGTGCCTTGTGTCATTCATTTGTGTCACACTTAGTATCAATGACCTCCAGACAGACATGCTTTGTCGGCACCATAAGCGTAAGCAAAGGCTAGAGCAAATGCAACCAGCCTGATCCAACTGTCACATATGCACATGAAAATCATTGAAATCGTGACAACAGTTGTGAGGGTGTATGACAGCTGGCAAAGCATACATAGCGTGGAAAACGCATGCGCAATTTTCTACGTCATCTCCGAGACCAGTTTTGGTCCAGCGTCTCCTAAACTTGGGTTGGAGGTCTTGCTTGGGAACACACGGGCCGCTCACGTTGGCAAACGGCAGTCACATTGCTTCTTTGGAGATGTCTCGTGTTCTTGGACAGCCGACCGCAAACGTCTGCCACCTTGCCGGCAACGTGAAACGTGCGTCATGTTCTTCTTACCACGCTCGGGCAGCCTATCGGAGAAAAGCGCTGAACGCAGGTCGCCTTTGCACTGCAACCCCCAGAGTTGACACGCTATGTCGTGCCAGTAGTGCTCGAGCCGACGAGCCCCAGCTTGTCCGGCAGCGATCTCAGCCTTGGAACTACAAGCTGGGAGCCGTGTATCAGAATTTGCTGCCAGGTCCTTTGCTGTTTCTTCCCTCTTTACTTCAGCCTGTGTCAACCATCATCTCCCTGGAAGGCGCAGCCCATGGGCATGAATGGGTCCACTGGCTGCTTTCTTTGTTACCAGTTCCTCAGGTGACCTGGACCTTCACCTGGCTGGGACAGGACTTTACACATCACGGTCAAGGTGCATGGTCGACACACAATTGCTGCATTCAGGTGGTGATGCAGTTCCCTGTCCTTGGCTTGGTAGATGTGTTATACCAGCAGCATATTGACTTGGCCAATGGGGTGTTGGATGCTGCAATCTCCTTGGTCGGCATATACTTCTCCTTTGTGCTCATGCCGGCTATGGATGCTGTTCTAGGCACAGATCTGCATCCAAAGTCAATGGTAAGCCTCTTGCATCGTCTGGCGCAGTATCTGGTGTACTGTGATGCATCGTCTGTTGTGAACTGTTGCCACAGCTTGGAACATGTGTTTACAGGTCGAGCGCAAGGTAGCTTCTGAGGATCTGAGGTACAGAGCATTGTTGTGGACGTGGGTCGGCCTACACTGTGGGCCCTTGGTGCTCTGTGCAGATGCAGTTCATGGACACAACATGCATCCTCTGGCGTGTCTAGGTCAGTCATCTCGCACAATGGCATGAGCTTCCACTCTTCACCTGACAAAAGCGCAAAGGGTCTGACCCCACCACCGGCTCAGATTGCTGTGCCATGCTGGCATGACTCTTCTTGCACCAAGCTGCAGTTGCATGCGCATATGCTTTGAAGTCATGACAGCCTGCACTGCTCAGCACCCAGACACCCATGAGTATATATGCCTTTGCACAGTGGCAGGTCATGAAACAGTTGCTGGTACCCCTTTTGAGACACATTGAAGCTGTCATGCAGGTCTGATGTTGACACTGGGCGCTGAGGGTGCACTGGGATTTGTGGTGTCGCATGAGTTGGTTCATGGCCATCACAAGATGGACCAATGGCTGGCAAATGTCATGCTCTGCACCACTGGTTACATGCACTGGAGCGTCAGCCACATTGCTCATCACACCCAGGTCAGCTACTACATGTCACACCACTGCATCAAGAGCTCCAGGCGCACTGCATTTCAGTGAGATACCAAATGCACAGCTGAGCATCTGTTAGGTGGCACATGAGCAGTCTCAGCTTGCAATGTCACAGCTAGCACAACACTGATCTGCTTGCGCACCGACAGAACTTCCACAGAAAGACTATGAAGTAAGCAAGTGTGCTGACTCACACCGCAGTACAATATAGCGCCAGGGCACAGCACCATCCTACAGCCATTCAAGCATACAGCAGAAGGTCAGCCTTATGGACTGCAAGCAGCTCCAAAATCCTGTGTGTACAGTGAATTGCAATCAACAATGGTGCTGCGTCAGCCTGCAGAAAGTGTTTCTGTTGATGCCCATCAGGTGGCAACCATTGATGACCCAGCGTCAGCCCGCCTGGGTGAGAGCCTGTACCGCTTTGTGCCTCGGAGTGTAGCCGGCAACTGGAAGGATGCCACACGCCTTGAGCTGGCTCGCCTGCAAACTCAAAATCGGACTCCCCTGAGTCTTCACAACAGGTGTGGAACTCATGCAGCTTGCCTGCTTTGACACTTGTCGTTTAGACTATAGCTGTCTGAGCTTTGCCTACTTTGGGACAACAGCACTGGAAGGACGGCAGCATATGAAGGACAACAGCACTGGAATACCAGATAGTACTGACATGCTCACAGCTTAACCCAGCTTGGGCCTGTGCCAGATGCTGGTCAAGTTCAGTGTGCATAGCATGACTCATACGCTTGGTCAGTGGCAGCTGCATGCAATTAGCCCGGCTCCTGAGACCATAAACATGATACTAACCCACTCAGGGCCGCCTGCAAGGAGTGAAGCGGCCATTGTTTTGTTCCTGTCTACCTTGAGGTCTTCCTTCCTTTTGCTCATCAATCGCATGCTCTCAACAGTTCATCCCTTCTGTGCATGCAGCTGTCCATCTGATTCTCCAGCCATGTCTCCATCCATTCATACATTGAACCAGCCTTCCACTTGTGCAGTCAACTGATGATTTATTTCTGGCTGGCCGCTCTCACTGCTGCAGGATGTTCGTGTGGGCGGCAGCCCCTTTGGGAATGCTGGCAGTGATGGCAAGTGCCTTTGGGCCAGAAGGCATGACCCTGTGTGTGGGGCAGGCTGCCCTCAGTGTGCTCATGCTGGAGGCTGCCAACTACGTTCAGCACTATGGTCTGCAGCGCACCAAGCTGGAGAGTGGCCGGTCAGTATACTGTCAGCATACTGTCAACATACTGTTCGCACACTGTCAGCATACTGTTTGCACACTATCAGCATACTGTCAACATACTGTTCGCACACTGTCAGCATACTGTTTGCACACTGTCAGCATACTGTGTGCACAATGTCAGCATACTGTGGCTGTAACGGTAGGCTAGCAGCCAGTGTCACAGTGTTGCCCATCGGCACACTTGTGGTGGCGTGTTGTCATTTGACAGCCAGTCACTGCGGTTAGGCATCACATGTTTGCCACTACTGATGACGTGCTATTCAGCAAGTTTGTCTCCGGGCTGCCGCCTGAGGAGGCTCCCGTTATGAACGCTGAAAAGCGTAAACTTTTCTTTTCTTTCTTCAGCAATTTTGCATTCTGTCTTGACCATCCTTTGCTGCTTGTTACCCTGATCCATCCTTTGTAACTGAAAGATCCTGCATTCCACAGCACCAAAGAAGGCCCCCCTTCGCTGCAACAGTCTAGCAGTGATTTGACAAACCCTGAGCAAGCTAGTCCTGGCCAAGCAGCTGCATTCCTGGCAACATCTTCAATAGGACAATGTCATCATGCCACCAGAAGCAATAGCTCTGATCTTTGGCTGATGGATGTCAGCTTGCCGTGATACAGTTAGCTCACCAGCTGTACCACTTGCTGAGTAACGCAATATCTCTCAGCATGACTGGCCAGAGCCCTTGTACACCGCTGAGCTTTGCTACATACAGCAATATGAGTGAGCCACCGGCCGTACATGCTTGATTAGCCAGTCAATGTGAGTCAATGCTGCTGCGGTCCCCATGTCAGTGTCTTTCTTCTGTCGCAGGTATGAAGGGGTGAAGGCAGAGCACAGCTGGAATGCAAACTGGCTGTTCACCAACAGCTGCATGTTCCAGTTGCCCTTGCACTCAGACCACCACCTGCATGGCGCCAAGCCTTACCAGGTCAGTTTGCCTGGCGCAACCTTGTCTGGCTTGACAAGTACACATCACTGTACAGCTATGTTCACTTGTATTCTGCCGTCTCATAGCTCAGCATGCTTTTGATATGGCATGCTCACAGTATGTAAGCTCAGTGTGTGCACAATTTGCTTATGGAACAATATAAGACAATGTCATGTCCAGATATATCCTCATGTGCAAACTCATGACTGCTGGATGACTGTGTGAAGGTACTGCAAGACAAGAGGGAAGCACCGCAGCTGCCGGCCAGCTATTCTGTCATGGCATTGTTGGCAATGGTGCCAATTGCATTCTTTACTGTGATGGATCCTCGAGCCATCAAGGCTGTACAGGTGCACAACGACCTGGACCAGTCATGAAGGTGGCTACACTAACTCAAGAACTCTAGAGATCTCAAGTCTGCATTTAGCAGCTGCTGCTGGGTGTATGCAGCTCAGTGGCCCAAATAACATTTGTGTTTCGTATGTACAATAGGACAAATGTATTCCTCAGGCCATTGGCAATGTACAGTAGAAATGATGCAACGACCATTTTGAGGCAGCAGCAGTAGCAGATGGTCCCCATGTGTAGAATGCGCTTTTAGGACTGCTTTTGCAAGTGTTTTATGAGTAAGACATGGAAGTGTTTTTCGGTAGCAGCACACATCACTATGGCTGATGTCAACTGAATGAACCCGACACCAGCACTGGGCAGCAGCTATCAGTTGATGTGCCTGCATGCAATTTACACAGCATGTGTGCAGCTTCATCAGGAAATTCAAATGGCTGTAATTGCTTATTGTGAGCCGCCTGAGCCCAATGGTTTTAGCCAACAAATCTTAAGGTAAGCTGCTAGAAACAGTGTAACTTTATAGACACAAGCAGTACACGCCTATGCTGTTTGGTACGTTTGCTGTTGCAGTGCTGCAAGTACATCCATACAGTGCCCAGTGTTTGTGTCTAGGATCAAACATTGACTAGTCCTGATAGTAGCATCACACCCAGTATGGTCAACACCATTGGGGTCTAAGCCAAACGGTACAGCACGCTGAAGCAGCTTACATGTACTGGACACTTGACTGGTTGCTACTCTGGAACCATGACGCATCTGCCAGAGCTCAAGCGCCTGGCGCCTTGGCGCATACAAAACAAGATGCAAGCTGACTGGCTTATCAAGTTCAGTGTTGCTGTCTTGCAGTCCATGCGATGACTCTGCATCTGCTCGTCGCCGTTTGCCAGCATGTGATTGAGACTGTAACAGGTGATCCTCTGTGGTGTGTGACTGCTGAGGTGCCCTCTGTGACCAGCTGCACATGATCCATCCAAACTGAGCATCCCTGTACGATTTCCAGATCCGTATCACGGTAAGGCTGACCACATCTATGAGTAGCACACGCCCAAAAGAGTCACTGGCCACCGCCACAGAGCCCCTGAACAGCACAGTAATAGCTTCAGGACACAGAGCCAACAGACCGTTCATGTAATCTGCAACAGACACAACAACTTACTCAACCAAGACAGCACGCTTTGCTTGATTTGGCCGACAAGCAGGCTCTGCTTACACCTGACCACATGACATGTTGATTTGAGTGTCAGCTCAAGCAGCTGATCATAACTGCTGCAGGTGCGTGCATGCAAGTTATGCGCAATGCTCCAATACCTTGGCGCTAGCAATAGCTGGTCAACAGCTCTAGGGCCATCTCTGAGGGATCTAAACAAGGTGACAGGCTCTCCCTTAGGCAAGTCCTCATCTTTAGTGCCTCTGGGCGAGCCATCTTGGTCCAAGCTCACCTTTGCAGCCACCCAGTCCCTGATTCCTGCATTGTTTGGTATATGTGTAAGCCACACACAATGCTCACGACATTCACTGTGAAAAAGCATTGCCTGATACCACCGTCGTTTGTGAAGGACATGCTTTAAAAGGGAAACAAGAACGCCAGGAGCTTCATGTCTGGTTGATCTGACAACAGCAAAACAACAACAGTCACTTGTACGATGTTTAGTCAAATACTTGAGCCAGTATCTGCCATACTGGCAAACAGGCTTAGGCCTGATGATGTCAGCCAAGTCTGTATGTCTAGTGCGGCAGCGTGTCAATTTTGTTGATTGGCTTTAGCTCAAGCATGTATGGGATATGGGTGCAACCTGCCCTGTAGCCAGCCTGACGGCCCCAGGCAGCAGCCTTGGCCACCCCTAATACTCCATTGGCCACAGAAGATGCCAAGCTGCTCACAAATGCCAAGCTGCCTCTCTGCAGCACTTCTTCTGCTTCATACGCAGCTAACGCTGGTTCCCTACAGTACCAGTGAAATTTTGCACAGGTAGATAGGGCCCACAGTGCAACATTGCATTAAATGCGCATGCAATGAGCGGTGCCAAGCTGCTCAAGCGTCTTGTATGCACATCTGGCTTGTGCAAAGTACCCTTCCTTTGTGGGGTGCGCAAAATATATTCATGTCAAGAAAATGCTGCCTATGATACTGGGATACTGTAGCCAGCAAATGTATTGCAGCCTGCATGCCTTGATAGACACATAATGCAGAATGGACGACATTGCAGAAGTTCGACGCAGGCTGCCTATCAGCACCGGCAGAGTACTGGTAGAAGATGCAGCCATATTGCTGATTCTGATCACAGCTGGAGCTACCTGCCAGATGTTACAAGCAGCAGCTTCTGATTGGTGTCTCTACCAGTCAGAGAGCCATACAAGCTTGGTGGTTTGAGGCCAGCACAGATGCCTGCTGATCGTGGGCCAGCTTTTCTCAAGTCCCAGATATTGTATGAAATGGGACTTGGTGTACTAGCTTCGCCCCATCTTCTGCTGTGCTGCTGCTGTCGCACAACAGACCGGACAGACAGTGATGATAGCCTGACTATGGCATCTCTGAAGGTGATGGTTATGTCTTCAGACCGGTCATCAGGTTTCAGACCTGGGTTCACATTTGATGCAATCAGGAAAGCTAGGATAATCAAGCACAGCTAAGACAAGAAGAGGGATGAGGCATGCAAAATGGCTTTTGACATGTACAGACTTGCTGATATGCTTTGCAACAGGCCTCACCCATGCCAGAATTCCGGGCTTGTATGCTCTGAGCCTGGCTTGTATGTATTCTCTGCCTGTGTAACAATTGGCCATCTTCAGCATGCAGCTGTAGGTAACCGGAAGAGGTGCCGAGCAATAAGGAGCAACCTTGCAGATGAGGCAAATCTCCTGGGTGGAGCAGAAAGTCAGTTCAAGCTGGTGTGTCGTAAATAGGAGCATCGCAGGGGAAATTCGTGGAATGACATGACGTTGATGTGCAGACACGCGATAGCAGAGTGATGTAGCACCTGCATAGCCCGCCCAGCAGAGGGTCGTGACCTGTTCCGGAAAGGTGCAAGCATCGAGGGGTAACGCCGACTGAGAATCGAGCTCGGTGCTTTCAGTTGGCAAAATCGCCAGACGCTGACTCAACGCTAGAGCAACTACATTCCTGCAAGTAAGGACAGGTCAGGGTAAGAAGTTTGGTGTACACAATTTCAATGTACATATGACGCTGAGCCACCTTGAAGGGTGGAGTGAGCACGATGCTGCTGCCCAAAAGGACTCAGCAGACTGAGCTCGATCGTCTGCGCTACCAAACGCGAGTGCTAGCGATGACGCTCGGAGTGCCATGAGTTCTTGCTTTCCTTGATTGGAGAGCACATCCTCAACCTTCGTGCTAACGGAGCACGGAGTCCGCATAGCTCCGTAAAACTGGTGATGAAGCCATGCAGCGCCGCAGGCTTCGTGCGTACAGCTTGCTTTCAATAGAAGTTTTGCTGAGCAGAATGCAGCTCGCAATAGCTCAGCATTACTTTCAAGCATAACGCTTAATCATGTGGCAGCAAATTTTGGAAGGCATTGAGAAATAGCACCGATACTGGTGGACTGGCTGCAGGTCGTCAGAAAACTCAGCACTTGGCAATGCGCAGTCATACCATGCAAGAAAAGATTTCAACCAGATATGGTTCCTGAAGTAGCAATCTGTTTGTGCATTGATACGTTACGGTATACGCATCTTCCAGACAGCATTTGGAGAACTTTTGGCTGGACATGTCACCAGATTGCTTATTCGACATTCACAGTAAGACAAGCCACAGTGCGTCTCTCAACATGGATGCAGCATGTACATGGCTGGTTCTCACATATACTTGTTACACTGAGGTCATTAAATTCATCACATCCATCTAACAGGTAGTCAGGTGGATGGCCTATTTTGTCTGTTGGTCCAGCAGAGCATCAGCAAGAGACGTTGGAGAGCACACTGCAGGTGGTTCAGCACAGAAATGAATTGTTACAGCCAAAAGCCATGACCTGAGGACAAGTAATAGCCTAACAGCAGACACTGTGTTCTAGCAGAAATATCTAGGGGAGCAAAATTGGCAGAAAGCAGGAAAGCTGTGGCGGAAGAGGGCCAGCACCATAGTGCTTGTGGCAGGCAATGTCAATGAATGACAGAGCTAGCATGGTGCAGAGCAAATGTGAGATGGGATGGCACTCTAACTACAGTGCCAAACTTGGCAACTGTTGCCGTCTACTCAGCCGTGGGAGGAGCTACTTCTGGCGTCTGTGATGATGATGTTGCTGGTTGGGGTCTGGGTCCACCCCTGCCTCTGCCTCCTCGACCACCATCTCTACCACCCCTGCCCCTGGGGGCACCTGGGCCCCCAGCATTTTGAGGTCTGCCACCCTGAGACCTGTCCCCTTGAGGTTTGTCACCACCAGACTGTTGTGCATCGTCTGAGAAAGAACCTGAGCCCCCTCGTCCGGGGAAGCCACCCCTGTCTCCCCTACCCCTGCTGTACCCACCAGCGCCCCGACCATCGCCCCTGCCACCAAACCTGCCTCCTCCTCGGCTGCCGCCATAGTTGGCGCGCTTGGGTGTGATGATCAGCTGCAGCCATGCACAGAGATCAATTTGACCTTTGGAAGCAAGCAGTGCATGAATGGTGGCCTTGTATGCAAAATCCCATGCATCTGCAGCCAGAGATGCAAAGCACCCCCAGCAATTTGCCGGGTCAGGAAGGTGGCACAGGCGTTTCACACACGGGGTACTTGTGGCTTGCAGACAGCATCACAGCTGGCGTGCTAAGCAAGTACACATTGTACGATGATTGCAACCACTCAGATAATGAACAGTTGGATGTGCATGAGGGACCTACAATATTGTCCTTCAGCATCACATCCTTAGCATCCACACAAGCTTGGGCTGAAGCCACATCCATGAAGTCCACGTATGCAAAGGAGTTGTTGTTGCCATTGTGCTTCAGTGTGATGGCGCCATTGCCAGACTTCACGGTGCCAAACTGGCTGAACAGCTCCCTTATCTCATCTGATGTTGCATCCTGCAGCAGCAAGTCATGCAGCCGTCAAATGTGGCAGTGAAGAATCGATGGGACAAGAAATTAAGAACCAAGAACCATTCACAGCCATCTGCAACTCTGCAGGTCATCAGAGCAGGAGTGACAGGGGGGACACCAGTATAGAGCAGCTGCAACCACAGCCCAGGCACAGGCAGAGTGTGTCACCCAACAGCCTGAGTACTGCAGCAGATGTCCTTGCGGGCAGACTTGATGCGGATGAAGACAGTGCTTACTTACTGCTGAGCTCAAATGCTACAAGTGCTGGCACAAAGGAGGTTTTGCTTACTGCACAGCAGTAGCCTCTGCGTTCAAAACAGCTTTTCTGGTGCCAAAGCATACCTGTGGAATGTTCCTGACATACACAGCCTTCTTGCTGGAGTCATCATCTCTGTAGTTCTGCACCCCCCGGCCAGGGGCAGCGTAGGATGGCCTAGCAGGTGGTGGGCCATCAGAGCCAGCTGGCCTCAAAGAAGCTCTGTCCAGGGCTGGGAAGTTTCCGCCTGCTTGCTCGCCTCTGCCAGAAGTGTCGGAACTGGCAGAACCTGCTGGGGCATGTCTGCCCTGACTGCGGTTGCCAGATGCCTTGGGAGGGGCGGGTACGGCTGGGGAGGGTGACTGGGCAGCAGGGGAGGGTGCTGCAGCAGATGGTTGGGATGGGGTCTGGGGGCGGCCTGATGATGGGGTGCTGCCTGAGGGGGCGTTGGCAGCTTGGGCGGTTTTCAGCAGGTCAGCGTATGACCTCGGGGCTGATGGAGTGGAGGACGCTGCGGATGACTGGGCGCGAGCGCTGCCTTTCTTGTCAGCTTCCTGCAGGGCCAGTGACATGATCAGGGTATCCATCTATCAGATGCACAGTGTCGAGGTCAATGCAGTGCTGCAAGCTCAGCAATCCAACCTGCGTGCAAACGCATGCCATGACTAACAATATGCCAAAAAACCTAGTTGTCCTTAGCAGGCACATTGCAAGCTGTCCATACAACAGGTTGACTGATGCCACGCAGAATCATCGGGTTGACCAAGCAAAGGCAGTACCTGTGGGGCTGGTGCTGAAGGGCGTCGCTGAGGTTTAACAGGAGGGCGATTCTGGTCGACAGGTGGCTGAGGAACCAGCTGGTCGGTGGAAGGGCCCTGGTCCTGAGGGGCCTCCTGCTCCTGCTCCTGCTCCTGCTGGCTGCTGCTCTGCTCTGGTTCCTGCTCTGCAGAAGGCTCCTGAGACGGGGCAGTTGGGGTCTGCTGGGCAGGGGTGGGGGTAGGAGCGACTGATGGAGCTGAAGGCTTGGGAGGGGGTGGTGGGAGAGTCTGCACGTCAACCATTTGCCATGGTCAATGTTAAAGCCCAGTAATAAGAACCCCTTGCGACTTAGATAAAGAGAAATTTAAAATGAAGCAATGGAGACTGAGCTAGCCAGTTACGGCTGAGGCTGACTAAGATCAAGGCCAACAAGCTGTCAAGTGTCCTTTGTGCCGTCAGGTATTGAGACAAAAATTCAGTGGTGACTCCTGCAGCTTTGTTTTGTAAGCAGCTTGCGAATGTCTTGGTGGTCAAAATGGTGTTTCGAAGGCTGCGTCGAGCAAGCATAAAGTCTATGTAACTATCTTGTGGTCAAAGGACTTTCACAAAAACACATTGCTGCACAAGGCACAGTGTGGCCTACACCCTCTGACTACAGCAGATGCGACAAGGATTGCACTATGAGACGCACCTGGGAAGGAGAAGGCGAGGGGATCTGAGCAAGGTCTCCTGAGCTGTGACCAGAGCTGAAGGCTGAGCCGACCTGAGGCGCATGGAATGCATGACCATTGGCCTGCTGCTGGAAAGCAGAGGGTTGAGGCTGGGGTGCCGAAGGGGGCTGGGTATGTTGAGGCTGGCTGGGGAGACCAGCAGAAGCAGACGACCTTGCCCCAAGGCTGCTGTAGCCATTGCCCTGCAGACATGTGTGGACTGAGACACGTTCAATGCAGCATGCAGGCAAGTGTAACATGTGCCACTGCATCTGTGCTGTGCAGCCTTTGCAACATGAGAGAGGCTTGAATGCTGCCTATGTTTTCTGAATGCAAAGCATTCAGTGCCTGCACGTGAAGTATACCTCATGATGGGCTCCATACTGCTGAGGTGAGCCATTGGAGACTACATCTTGAGCAGGAAAGTCTGCAGCAAAAGCCTTGGCAGGATCTGAAAGATACCGGAAAGTGTCATTGAGCACAAAGTACCCCCTCTCTTGAGTGGCCAAAAAGAAGCTCTGCACAAAAGCTTTGCGCTCCTTGCCCTGCATGTTGCAATAAAGCTGACACCACTGTCTGCTGATAGCTATGTCGTATACAGCATGTTGTCAAACTGTTTGCTGCTGACAGCATACTTAGTTATGGTGTCACAGACTGGGACATACCGGGACGGTCAAGTGGCCAGTTACCAACACAGTAACTCCCCCTGCCAAAGAGTATTGAGCATCGACATTCTCAACCTCTGCTGAGGCACCATCCAGATTCAGAGACACAATCTTTTCATTGATAGCCTGCAAAGAAAACACCAAATTCACAACTTTTACAGCAAGTTGTAATGAACACCAAGTTCAGTACAATGAGGTTGTATGCGTACCGTCTGGCCAAAGACAGTAACACCAGACCCTCCAGTGCTGTGGGTTAAACTGGAGCCATCAGTGTAAAAGCGGTGTGCCAGTGAGGGTTGCTGAGTCAGGACAAAATAGAATTGGCGAGAGAACTCAGTGCCGACCTGCAAGAGCAGACAAATTGCCATTGCATGATAGCTTTCATTTAAAGCATATACAGCTTCTGCAGGGACGACAAACAGTGGACAGATCAACTACCGTGTGAGCTGGTGGATTGCCTTGCTGAGCCTCTGAAGAACCATGTACGTAGCTTGGAGTGGGGGCAAAGTTTGACATCCTGGTGGACCTGCTCAAACAGAAAAAACGTTATGCCTGTTAGCTTCCATCGCCGTACACCACTGACTCTGCTGGATCCAGCAAGAGTGTGCTCAGATAGAGGAATACGAGCGTTAACTTTTGAGGCTGTACCTGATGTGATTGCTGCTAAGCAGGAGCTGAGTCAGAAGGAAATGTTAGCGTTTTGGCAGATGACACAACCAAGACCCACACACACTCTCCGTGTTAGTGCCGCCGCAGCTCAGAGCTCAGTGAGTTTGGTTTCAGAGCGGGCGCTGACTTTTTTACGGAGACGACTGCAGTCTCCTGCAGCACTGCACTGCAGCACAGCAACAGACTCTCGACCTGAGGCTTTCGGGTGATTAAAGTCTGGACAGAAATTGCGCTGATATTTGTTGCGAGTTTGCCACTGTTGGTGCAAGTGGTTTTAGAGAGTTGGCAAGATGTTCAAGCGACGAGACTGGGCGCATATGCACGGCCAAGACGGGGAAGGCAGCTCAGACGATGACAGCTCAGGTGATTGTTCAAAAGAGACAAAGGGCTCTACAATACATTCAGAGGCTTGATCTCATGAACGTGTGCCATTGTTGCAGAAGACTCTGGCACTGCAAGACACTCCTCCAGCACTTCAGAGGCAGACGAAGATAGCGACAGCAGTCAAGCACACACGTCTGCTAAGTCTGAAGGTGCTGAGTCAGACGGCAACGAACAAACAGATTCTCTGTCTGGTGCAAAGAGGCTGCAAGACTTGTCTGAAGACGATTATGAGGAACCTGCAGAACCTCGCATAGACGTTGACGAGCTTGTGCAGTGAGTGACAGGCTTTTGTTTTCCACACCTGCTGTTAAACATCATGCACCGGTCAGCTGCCATCACCACAAACAGCATTTTGACTAGTTGTTTGCATCACTACTTAGCTATCATGTTTGTGTCCAGTCCAGTGGGACATCCATGCTCAATACTACATGCTGTGCTGAGCGGTGTCTGCTCACAGACCGCACGTTGAATGCAGGAACTGGCTGACTGCTCCCGCATCACAACAGCTCAAGGTGAATTCCTGTTGCCCAGGCTGCAGTTCCTGTGTTTGGCATCTATCTGCAGCAAACAGCATGTGCATAATGCAAACCATACTCATCCGACATCATGATGTAGGGCCCTCCTCTAAGGTGTAGATGGTGCCCTGGAACTCTGTTGCTGAACGCAACTGCTTTGAAGAACCACATGGAGAGCAAACGCCACAAGAAAAGGCAGAAAGTGAGTGAGGATGATGAGCCAAATCCCATATGCCTTGCTGAGGATGTCCTGGAAGATGAGTCAGTAAGTACACTTGGGTTCAGTGTGCACGGTCTTGCCATACAGCAGACATGTGCTGCTGCTGGAGTGCCCCTTGTCTGTCACTAGTGGCTGTTGTGACATGGCCAAAGCATGCACTGCTTGAAAAGGGCATTTGTGCATTCAGTCAACTGCAGCATATCTGGTGTTTGCTTGCAGTCACTGAAATATGTTCTGTGACGCTACTGCTTTGTGCAGCATGCACTCGAAAGACCATGTACTCACAGGGCTCTCAGATACTAGCATCATCAAGCTCATCTGCTGTCTACTCCGAAAGCACATGCCAGATGCACAGAGTCAGACTAGCTCATTCACAAGTCCAAGTGGCACTGTAGGAAGGGGAGACACACGCTGAGCGCCTAGAGAGATTGAGACAGCTGTCTGCACCTCCGGAGCTGTCAAATGTGTCAGACAGCAAAAGGAGGCGCCTGATCCGCAAGCTCAAGGCTGAACAGCGAAGCAAGGCTGCCAAGCAAAGGCCAGGCAAGCGGCAGCGTGCCGAGCTGAAAGCCCAGATCTTTCAGACTGCTGAAGACTTGCCAAAGAGTACAGCAACCAAGCCAGGTACAAAGAAGCAGAAACAGGACACTCGTGGTAAACAAAACAAGCAAACAAAGCAGGGCAAGAAGCCAAAGGCTGTCAGCAACAAGAAGCAGCACAAAGCATGAGCAGCGATGAGCATTGCTGAGATAACAGGCCCCAGTTTGTTCTTGCCGCTTGTAACTTGAACACATGTCATGTAAGCTACTTGCCCAAGGGGCAATCAGGAAGATTTGTCTTTGCCACTTTAGGCTCTAGGATACATTGCCTCTTGTTTCTCCCCAAGTCAGTTTATTAGGAAGAATCTTGAGCACCTTTTCAACTTGCTCGTGCATTTGTTAGATGCACAGTCCCTGTCCCATTATTGTCTCTTGGCATGCTCTAGAGCAAGTACTGTCCAGTGTCATTAGGCACATTGGGGTGTAGTTTGCTTGTGTTTCAGAAGCAAAGGTCTCATTGCAGCCTGTAGCTGAATAAAGGGAAGATTGAGCAACTCGACAATGAGTCTGTAAAATACTTTATGGTTGTTCGAAGTTTCCTTTGTTGCTTCTTAGAAAATCCGCCCGAGGCACCACTGACACTGATGTTTGGAACTGTCGATGTCTGTGATCTGATCTTGGAACGCAAATTCCACTCTGAAACATGTAGCCAGGCTACTGTTGCCTCAATACAAACTGGAATGCATGTCACAGTTGAAAATACACAGCTGAGCAAAAGCAACTCGACCACTTGAGCTGTGCCACAACAAGATCTGTTGCTGCAGTCTGGAAATCAGCAACAAGTCAAGTGCACCAACAGTTTGGGCAGGGTGATATGCTGCACCATGATAATACGCAGGACTACCGTAAAGTGTACAAAGACAGCATGGCAACTGCTAACATTGTGGCATGCAAGAGACTGTATAGAGGAAACAATGAGGAATCTGGAAGGTCACGACTTCATCAACTCCCAGCACAGGAAGATGAAAGGGAGGTGATTTTACAAGAGAAGAGTGTCTAGTCAACATCCTGCATAGCTTGCACCTCCTTCTCTGTGAACTTGCCCTTGCCCTTATCAGCGTCCTTGGATCCCTGCTTGCGTTCCAAAAGAGCTTTCCTGTCCTTGTCTAGCTTTAGCTTTGTGATGATGACCTGCAAGCGCAACATTCCAAGGATGCACTCATGTGGCCAAGAGAGCTGCACAACAGATGAGTGCCGACGCAAGCTCCTGCAGTGCGAGACTGCATGCAAATGGTTGCACCTTATAGTAGTGACGCCGCTATAATGAATGCACCTACCTGCAGCTCTGCACATGCAGCCATGCGCTGTATTGACGATATCCAGCAGACTGTCAATCTTTCTTTTGGGAGAAATGACACAATGACAGCAACGCTGACATCAGATCTTGGACCGCACCTTGCTGGGGTCAATGCCAACATTGACTGTGGCACTGTTGACCTTCTCCCGAGTTATCCGCTCAATGTGGATCACCCACTTCTTTCTGTAAACGGCAACCACCTTGCCTTCTCGGCCCTGCATTTACCAACGCATATACATGAGTTGAAGCAACCAAGCGCTGCATGGAAGCTTCGTCCTGTTGTTGCGCACTGTTCTGCCAGTGCATGAAAAAACCATCCAAGCTGCAGATTCGAGATGTGGATCCTAACATATCTTGTCTGCTGCCACCCCTGGTCTAGCAACTGATGCCGTGTTTGCAGCATTTGCTTGCTGCACAAGTGATGCATTGAGCTATGTCTTTGCTGGCAATGCACAATCAACTGCTGAACAGGCTGCTGTCCCCATAGCTGAAATTGCGCTGAGTGTTATCCCGACAGCGCTGATGCAACCTTTAAAGCTGCTAACCTTGTAGGTTCCTCTAACTACGCTGACTTCATCGTCTTTCCGCACTGGCACAGCTCGGACCTGCAACAGCATTGTGATTGATTTCACTGCTTTCTGACGGCCGCTGAAATGCAAATTGCATAGAGGGGGTCCAGAAATGTTCATGATAGTGAAGTGAAGCACACCTGGTACTTTTCCCTGAGCTCCTTGTTTAGGTGAGAGCTCATAATCTTGTGTCTCTGTACTGATGTGGCTGAGAAGTGGTTCTGCACACACGAATCGCCAGTCGAGAGGCCATACAATGTATCAGTTGAGTTGAGCCCTTGCTACAAGCAGATGTTTGATCCTAGACAGGCCACCAAGCCTTGCGAGAAGCGGACAATACCTTCCGGCTCTTTCGACGGGAAGAACTGACGACATCTGACAACTTGACCATTTTGCTCCCTTCCTGCTACTCGCGCAAGCGTCCTCCAACGCCAGAGAGGACGAACTTCCAGGGCGGCTGTTGACTTCTGTCGCTTATTGGCATTTAGATGCTACGGAGTGCGTTGGCGTTACAGCAACACGTGCTCTTGGTTGGTTTCGGAGTACCTCTATCGCACAGACAGACGGACCTTTCAAGGCTTTCACGGCTTCAAAACAACTTTGCTAGCGATATATCATGCAAACCGAACGCAATGGGCAACTCCGACTGTTTGTACCAGCGGACCTCGCAGTCGAGCCAGGGCAGACGGACAAATTCATAGCACACCATTTCAGCGCACGTTGCACAGGTCGTTTCCTCAGGAATATAGTCGTCGAGCGTTCTGGTGCTCAATTGCCATACCCGGGCAGCGAGAATCCAGTAGACCGCTTTGCGAGCCAGTGCTCGGATGCTCGTGATCATGTGCAAATTGCATGCAAAGTGACCTGTGATCACTTGGGGATCGTGTGTCTACACCTAGAAACAGCACTCGCTGCTTGCACATATTGCCAGGTTGTGTACTACGACCGTTCACGTCCGGGAATACGGCACTACGGTACTAGTCATGCAGATACTTCTCTGTCGAAATCTTTGCGCTTGATTAACCACCAGCGATCTGCAAGACATACAGCCAAAAACTTCCTTGACCGGCTACAAGTCTGCTTGACAGCCAGTCTAGAGACAAAATGTCAAACAGCGTATGGCAGCATGCTTTATGGTGATATCAAGGGCTGGCTGTGTAGGACAGGTACATTGTGCAGCAAGCGAGCCCTCACCTTCAAGTAGGTGTCTGACAATGAACGTCTGGCAGGGTGCAGCAGTGATGGCTGTGATGAGGACGGGGGCACCTTCTCTGACGTAGCTGCAGAGAACACATTACTGCTGCAAACAAGACAGAGGGGACTTGCAGCTGTTCTGCAGCGTCTTGCTGGCGTATGTCTTGCAACTGTCTTGTTGACACATCATGTCAAATGTTGGGAGGGTATAGCATGCGCAGCAATGTTTGTCAAGACACAAGCTGTTGAGCAGCAGATAGAATGGCTGATGGGCGCTCCTGCAGGTATCTCAGCACACATGCACAAACAACACAAGAACAGGGAAATTGCTGCATTCCAACTCTGAGATATTTTGCTTCATTCATCCCAATCAGGCAATGTCAAAAGCGTGCACACATGCTTATACATCACAGGTTCAGATAGACACAGACAAAAATCCTGTTGTTAAGATGTAAGTGGTAACTGCAGGCTTGAAGCTTCACACTGAGCTGAGCCATGTTCTGGGTTCCATTGCACAGATGTGGCTCAGATACGCAGAAGCAGCATACATGCTCATTGGCAGTAACACTATGGTTGCATTAACTGGTAAAGATACAAGTTGCTTGACAGTGACCCAAACTGAGCAATGCTGGGGACCATCCACACAGCTTTTTGACCTTGTATACATCAAGTGTACTTTGTTCAAATTGCAGGGCTGATGGCTGTCATGGGCATTATTGGAGGTCTCACAATGCAAATTGCATTTCTGCATGACCTGCTTTGCGTACTTGCAATGCCCCTGGTCATAGCTTACACGGCATACGCCAAGCTTTATGCTGTACAGCTACACTATACATTGCTGATGTGGCAGTTGATGAGAGGCAATAGGTAAGCTGCGTTGTCAGCCATTTTTGCGGCAAACTGTCAGGTCTGTGCATAGCAAGTCCGTCAATGACTGTAATGCATGCTTTCCGCAGAGATGCTCTTGCAGTCCTACGAAGACAGTATGGCCTTGAGAATTCTCCTAGGAAAAGAAGACAAGAAATGTCTCATCATAATAAACAGGATGGCCTTGCTCTAGAACAGGTGATAGCCTCGTGCCTTTGTTTGGAACCAGTTTACATCCTTGCTCATATCAAGTGTCACTAGTCTCATGCTGCTGCAGATGATTGTGGGTGTTCTGTTATTCACGCCTCTGCTGTTTCTGCTGCCAACAACGTCTGTCTACTATGTATTGGTGCTGCTTCTGCACACAGCGGTTCTGATGGCCCGCTGGGCTTTGCAAATGTCAAGCCGATCACTGCACAGAAATCCAGCATACTTCCTGTGGTGCTGGGCAGTCAAGCCAGGACTGGTCCCAGGTACGTCTTGCACAAGTTGTCACATAAGCAATGAGCTATTTAAACTTGTGAGCAATGTTTGAACTAGAGCAGCACATCAGCTAGACTGCTGCTTGAACGAGCAAAGACTGACACTCTTTTCATTGTGCTTCTCAGGGGCAATTGCGTTTGTGCCCACTACAATGCGGCTGCAGTTGCCAGGACTGCCCAACACCAGCCAAGTGACCTTTTTACGAATGGTGCAAGGGAGGTGCAGACTGTGGCAGCATTTGCTACACACAGTGTGGGGTGTGTGTGATGCACTTTCCTGGCAAAGAACTTTGCATTTGCTACACAATGCAGTCTGTGGGAATCTGATCGGGTGTCAAGGATTGCACATGCATGCTCCAGCCTGAACCACATGCCGCTCTTGCATGCTTTAGCACGTATGTCTTGGCCGCAATCACCACTTTGCATTGCTGGCGAGTGCCTGGAGCTCATGCGTAGATTGTCACTGCTTGACGTCAACGCTTGTAGTGAATTTGTGCATTGGCTTCTTGTGCCCAGGGCTACGACCCCTTTGTGTCTGAGAGTGCTGCTGATGCATCAGCGTCTTCGCTGAAATCACAGGGAATGTGTTGTAGAGTTGTTAAAGAGCTGCGATCTTGCTTGCTCTGTACCTTGAACGAGGTCAACAAATTTCATGCAAGCACATCCTACAATAACCATGTGTCGTTTCTGCGATTCACCCTGCCTTGTTCACCACAATGTAGGCAGCTTGGTGTCAGACAGAAGAGACAAAACCCATCAGCTGGCTTGCTGCTGTGCATGACAAGGGAAGAAATAGCTGAATTGGAAGCCAAGGGTGGGTCTTGACGGCACAAAGTAGCTGTTTCCTGTCCAGACAATGGCAAGTCCAGAGTGCCGCATCTATTTAACAGCTGCCTACTGGTCCCTGACAACCGTGACCACCATTGGCTTTGGAGGTATAAGCCATGCTACAAAACCAATTGTGCTGCTGATACAATGTTTGGGCAGCTTTGCTGCAGCAACAAGCTTGCTGCTTAAGAGTTGACAAGAATCAATAGATGCAGTTAAATTGACCTCCATGCTCAGTCCAGGTGGACCAATGTGTTCTGACCAGCAATGCACGGCTTTCCTCAAAACTACATCATGTCCTCAGTCGATGACTCTAGCAAGAAGTTTGCTGCCAATGCTTCATTCTTATCACATGCCAGGAACGCCTCAAGGCACGAATTTCTGTCAAAACCCATGGCCTCCAGCCTACCAATGGATTCCATTTCTGCAGGGGTAAGCGCAACCTGCACTCCTCCTCCTTGACCCATGCCTGCAACAGTATGACCAATGTCATAGTCAACCACTGATTTGAATGGGGATGACAGAGACTGAGGCATGCATCCAAATGAACCATAGACAGATGTATCTGCCAGTTTGTACTGCAGTTGGCAATCTCGTGCTCCACTGCTGTAAGGAGCAATTCTAGTTCTCACATAGTGTTGCTACATTCGCAGCATGGACAGCATATGTGTTGGCGACGGCCTAAGTTTGCAACACAATCCACTCATCTAGATATATCTTTGCCCACAAAAGTGATGAATATTCTGGAGCAGGCTTGCACGCAAGGAGACTGAGTTATCACCACAAGAATGTATCACAGAACAACTGTGCCCTATGTTACAACAAAGCTTGGAATGAGAGTAACGACCCTGCCCACCGACTGTGCACACCAAACAGCAGTTTAAGGACAGAGATCTTGCAACTGTAGAAGGGCAGTACCTCCAGCTCCTGCTGCACCAGCCAACTGCGCTGCAAGGTCTGCCATGTCACCTCCGCCTTGAGGGGCAGGCTCATTGATCATGCGCAGAAACTCTTCTTGGTTGGAGTTAATCATTTGCAGAAGCTCTGGGTTCTGCTTTCCCAATTCCTGCAATACAGCTTTGGCTTGTCACTCCAGTGGTCTGCTGGTGTCAAGTTTCTGAGCAAATTGTGCAGATGGAAGAGAATGAGGTCTCTGAAAAGAGACCACTTGTCTGGCACAATCAACAAAAGTGTCATGGCTAGACTGGGTAACTACAGCCAAAAACATACAATGCCAGACCCTAAAGCCACAGCACACTCCATACAATGCACAACCCTAAAGCCACAGAAACTCTACACAATGCAAGACCCTTGAACCACAGCACACTCTACACAATGCAAGACTCTTAAACCACAGCACAGTCCGTACAATGCACAACCCTAAAACCACAGAAAGTCAATGTTAACATACTGTACCTGAAGCATGGGCTGCAGGATCTGCGGGTTGGCCTGGACAATCTGTCGCAGAGCCTGGAACTGAGTGTTGTTGCGTAGGAAGTCCAGACTGCCTCCCCCAGCTGCTGCAGCACCTTCAGCAGCACCTGCCCCGCCTCCTCCACCACCTGCAGCCTGTGCCTGCAGCAACATGGTGTTTTACAAGCTGTATACCACCACCTACACTGCATGCCTTTCCTGTTGACCTGTCAGGTTTGCACCGTCATGTTCATGTCGTGCAGCCGGAGCATGCTGATGAACAGCATCAGAGCAATGCCATGCTTGCTCAAGTAAGTGTTCAGGCAGAGTACTCCTGCCATGGCAACCATATACAGGTACTGGTGGAACCCAGCACGGCAAGTGTTTCAAGGACTCATGCAAGCCAGGCAGATACCTGTGGGTTGAACATGTCCAGGGGCTGTGTGTTGGGTCCAGCTGGAGCTGCAGGCTGCTGACCCTGCTGGCCTTGTGCGGTACCTGTACCTGCAATGCAGAGCATGTCGAGTATCAAAGCGGTCTGTGCCCTCTGGTGTCAGCAAGACTTCTGCTGTGACTACACATTAGCTAGGAGTACAGGTTCTACTCTGTGCCTTGACACAAACAGCGTTGCAACAAGAAACGTTCAGTGACGAGGCCACAGAGGTATAGTCACTGGCACTTCTGGAAAAAGTGAACATGCAGCCAGAAGTGTGGCCAGCAGACTGGATGTTTGTGCACAGTGCAGAGCCAAGTACCTGGTGCAGCTGCCACAGGAGGAGGTGCCTCAGCGCCGGGGGGGATGCCAGACATAAGGTACTCGACAGCACGCTCAGGGTTGTTGTATGCTGCCCGCATGGCTCTGACGACCTCATCACGTGGGAAGCCCATGTCCACAATCTGCACACCACCGTCAATGAAGCCTTGTGGAGTCATGATGAAGCTCTCAATCATTTTCATCTGGTGCGGCACCACTGGACAGGACCAAAGCACAAGACATGTGCCCGATTGGGTTGTGTTGGAACACAAATGGTGTGGCACCAACAGACAGTATGATAGCACAAGAGATGTGCATGATCACAGTGTCTTGGAGCACAACATGCAATTGAAGCCAAAAGAGATTACCCCATCAATGCTCTGCTTCAGACTGTCCCCAGTAGCCAAGTTCGATGCTGCTGAGGCATACGGATCACCACTGGATGCTGGTGCAGCTGTAGCTGCAGCAGCTGGAGCTGCTGGAGCTGCTGCTGCTGTGCTTGGTGCAGGTGTAGCAGTAGGTGCTGAGGCTGGGGCTGATGCAGCAGTTGCTGAAGCTGGAGCAGCTCTGCAAAGCAAATCGGACTGTCATTCTGCTTATGAGACAGTCAGAACATTGAAAAAGTGGGAACACGATCTTGTTGCAAGAATGCATGGTTTGAAATGTCAGCTGGAGCTTACGATGTGGCTGCTGGTTGGCTGCTTGTGGTTGCAGATGCTGGAGGAATAGGAGCCTGCATAGCGACCAAGTCAGCAAAGTTGTTAAGCTGCCCAAGTGGACGGAAATGACAGTCTGCTGCTTGGCAAAGCAATTTCTATCGTTTGTTGACATACCGCAGTGGAAGCAGCAGCAGAAGCAGATGCACCTGGCTGCTCCTTGGCCTCTGCTGGCTTGCCTTTGGGCTGCACGACAAATCGTGGTCAAAGTGTAAAAACAGTTCTGACTGCATCAGCGCACCAGCAGCAACAGTAATACCTTGGTGACCATGATAACCATAAAGCCATTCTCAGACACCTTGTTTTCAGCGAGGGTCGTGTCATCTTTCAGCACCTGATGCAGTGACAAAGCTCGATTCTGACCTCCACTGTTTGCGGTCCGTGAAAGCAGACAAGCATCGTCTCTTGACCTACTTTGCCCTGAAAGATCAATACTTGATTCGCCGCGGGGTACGCATCTCCCTTTGTTTCCCGCACCTTCTCTTTGACGGCCAGGACCTGAGAATTCACAAACCAAAATTCCGGACAATCTGTGAGCCGACGATGAGGGGACCGACAACGCTTTGATGGCTCACCTTGCTGCTCTCCTCCAGATCCAGCGAAAAACTTTGCCCGGTGACAGTTCTGAACGTCACCTTCATCCTGTTTCAATTTTGTGATGCAAGCTCAAGTGCAGGCCAATTCAGCACGCTTCTGTGAACAACTTCTCGGACTAGCTTGCGCCAGAAAGCACATGATGTAGAAGCTGCTAGGGTTTCGCTTCACGCGCACGCACAGACATTATGGACCGACAGACTTTTCTGCAGCCCAATACGTGACTATTTCACTCACATACGGTATCATTGTTGTTGACAGCTCGTCACAGGTAAAGAGGGGATCTTGTCGTCAGGACGGATGTCCCTCAAGACTTCCAGGTTCATGGCCTGATGACACTTGGGCCATACTGTCAGTCGTTGAGTCCTGTATATTGCTGCATGCAGATTGTTCAACTGCTCAATTCCTGAAATATTTGTTGTCATGTTTCATGTCATGGGCTGGTGTTTTTTGGATGACTCACTTGAACAATGTACTCACTTGAACAATGTACTTCTGCGACATGAAATAAAAAATTGATATATACTGTTTGCATGCTGGCTTGCAAGCATGGCTAATTGGCAAAGTATACCTTGCACACGTTGAACAACTGCACTGTAACTCAGAAGGCGGGAGTCGTGTTGACAGCTTTGGTCAAGCCCACGTGAAGCCAGTTGGCTTCTCAGGGAATGTGCAGCCTGACCGCTGAATGACGACATGAGCAGCAAAGTTGCCAGCTCTACAGCATTCCTGAACGTCTTTGCCAGCAACCAGCTGGGACAAAAAGCCTCCAACAAATGCATCACCAGCACCATTTGTGTCCACTAGCTTTTCTTTCTCCAGTGTAATCACAGGTACATGCACAATCTGCAGCCAGAACTACATCAATCAGAACAGATGGCAGTCAACAACAGTCCAAGTAACAGTCTGAGCACTGGTGGATGTCATGTTGCCTTTGACAGAAACATGCAGGGCAATGATGTGTGCTCACAAAGCAGTACAAAAACTAAAAACAAAAAGCAAACTTGGTTTGTTCAGCAGGAAATGCCACCAAGCTATCTCAGTATAATGCACACAGGAGGGCCTGGGCGAAGATGTGTACATTTCAGGTGTCACAGGTACAGAATCACAAGGACTGACCTTGCCCTGTGAGGCCACAACGGTCGGCAAAGCTCCTTGTGTGATGACAACTGTTCTGCACCTGGCACCATTCTCCTTGGGTAGACTGGCAATCTGCATATCAACCAGCAACTAACGTGGACTTTGGCATAATGACTTTAAGGGAAACTCACATAAGACATCTCCCAATTCTGTGTCAACTTTTGATACTACATGATTCCATCAGCAGCAACAGCAGCAGGTACAGCACGCACCTTTGCAGCAATCTCAGAGGTGTTCTTGGTCTTCCACCCCTCTGACTCAGCAAAGGCCTCAGCCTCTGTTTCATTGCCAAACAGGTAGTCAACATATGGCATAGTTTCTGTGAAAGCCTTCTTGAAAGGTGGCACCTGTGTACGCAGACAACAGCAGCCTCGTAGGTACAATCTGTTTGATTGTCAACAGATGGCTTCATATACTCAATGTTCTGCCTCGCATTGTGCCAATGCAGATGCAGAAACGCAAGCACAAATCTAGTTTGCAGCACACAGGTGTATACGCTGCAGCCTGCAAACACACATTGTGCCACACAACATTGCAACTGTGGTATTCTCCATATGCCATATGTTTGTGCACAGCAGGCACATACACTTGGCACTACCTGTAGCAGGAAGGGAGCTGAGATGTTGACACAGTAAATCTTGTTGTTGGCAGCAGCATGCTTAGCTGCAGTCAGCATAGACTCTGCTGATGCCGTCAGAAAGAAACCAGCAGAGTAGATAATTCGAGCTTGCTCCAGCAGAGCAAAGTTGTCCTTCTCCTTCAAATGATCAACCTGGACACCCACAAGATCTGTTGATCGCAGATGCAAGGGAAACAAATCAGCTCACATCCTCACTTTACTTCAGCAGGCATTTCTGCCTGAATGCCGCACAAATGAGCACTCTGGGTGTGCGTATCACCGGGGAGATGCAGGTCACAAAGCTTCTGTTGTGAGAGCAGAGAAGCATAACATGTCCTGTTCTGATGACAAACTTGCTGCCATGACTGACCTTGTAATTGTTGGCTGCTGCCAAGTTTGCCACAAGAGACCTGCTACCATCTTTGCTGACACAGACCCCACATGTTCCTGTGGCTGTTTCACCATCAATCATATACCTGACCTGCAATTCCAAGTGCCTGTTCACACAATGTAGTAGCCAATATGCAAGGGGGAAGATTTGCCATCAGAGTCTGTCAAGAGTTGGACATACGTTGACTCCATCCTTTGTGGCAATTTCTGACATCTTTTTGCCAAAGTCATCCTTGCCTACACATCCCATGTAGGATGTAGCTCCGGCAACTTGGAGCATCCACTGTGCAATGCGGATGGAGTTCTGAGTGGCACCACCAGGGATGTACTCCACTCCTGGCAAATGTGCCATCTCCTGTAGCCGCCAAGCAGTGTCAATCTCTTATGCAAGCAGATGCCACACAACAGCAGTGTGCTACTGTGTCACGTGAAGAATGTGTGCTGCTGAAATGAAGACTGACCCACCTTATACATAGGCTGATGCTTGTCTTCTGCCAAGATTTGATTGTTTTTGTCCAGCTACAAGCATCAAGCCAAATGTCAGTACAGAGTAGAAGCTGTTACTTTCGGCAAGCCGACGCATGGTGTCTGGGCACTCACTCCGTACTTGTCAAGAAAAGATTGGTCGATGACCGCTGACACATCTAGCAATGGATTGCCCATGCCCAAGATCGAACGCACAAGACCTGTCATGGTGGGAAGTCCAAACAACGCAGTGGGCGCACAAGATGAAAGATCTCTCAACAAGAAAAAGCTGCAACGCATACACTACGGCGACAGTATGCAATTGCCGTGCTTGATGCCGGCTATATTCCAACAGTTGACCACGATGTTGATTGCGGCCTCAAGAACGTGGAATCTACACAGCCTTTCAAAGTTTGATGTAATGTGCTCAGCAGCAGTGCTGCTTGCAATCCCTGGTAATGTCTGTGAGCAAAGTCAGAATCATTGTAGCATGCAGCAGTGGTGGCTTATGTGAAGCAGCACCATATGAGAACTCAAGCGAGTAGTGTCAGCATTGCCTGAGGCAGGCCTTGCATATGTCAGTGACCGGAAACGCTGTCAAATTTGTTCGGCTCAGAGCCCCGTGGCTGGGTAACCAACCATCCAGTGAATGTCTTCGAAGTATTCTTTTCACACAAACGTGTACTCCCTTGCATAAGATGTGACAGAATGATTGCAAAAGCTGCAGCCTAGACGTACCTAGACCTATAGTATTTGGTCTTTAGTACAGTATAGGTACAGTATAGGTAGTGTACAGGCTGTACCATTCTGATTGCAAGAGCTGTAACAAACACATTTCATTTGCATGCACAAGTGCCCACCAACATCAGATTGGCATTGAAACACACTGCTCACTGCGTGGTACATGTGCCTCCTTGTGCAGATTGGCCTTGCATTGCTTTCAAGTTCACAGTGAGCTAGTATGTGCTACCGGTGACGCCGCGCTGCCTGAATGCTCCATCTGTCTGCGTTAGAATGGTGAGTCTGTGTGTGACTGCCAGCATAGTCATCCCATGCAGCGTCTACATCATGTTGATCTGCATCGCTTTCTGTAAATCCACCTCGCAAGTTGCGTCTGACACCTTGGAAATCATTCATCAGCATGGCCCTGGCAGCTGCAGGGCTGTGGAAATACCGCATACCCACCAGAACACCTGCAGAATTTAACATGTCTTGGCAGCACTGAAGATGTTTAATGCACGTGACATGCCTGCAGTGATGACAGTGTGATTTGCAACAGGAGGCAGGCTGTGCAAAAGCAAGAAGTGCTTTGTCAAGATCCACTGTGAGCTTGCTCTGAGCCTGCCCGGCCTGATGCATTCTGGCTGGGTTGCTGCTGTCATCACTGGAAGTTGCCTGATCAGCATGGACCTTGACCAGGACCTTGACTGCTTGATTGTAACAAAGAGGCACGCACGCAACACATCCAAGGGCATACGCCAGGAAGTGCCCAAATTGCTGACTGTGCAAGCTTAGCACACAAAAATTTCCACACACCTGCATAATGCCAAGGCTTGGGACCAGCCTTGTGCACAACCAAAGTCCTTCTGTTTGCCTTTGCTGCAGCTGCCTGCTTCTGACAGCAGGTCAGACACTGAGGGTAGTACCGCTGAGCAATCTTGGGTGGTGGTCCCATGCCAAGCTTTTGCTGAATGCTTGTCCACCAACTGTTGCGCTTAGCTGCATGTGAACAGTGTATCAGCTCAAATCAGCTGTGTACACTCGCACAGTGCTGGGCACAAACAGCTGACAGGCTCAATGACTGCCATGTAGATGGCATCCATTCAGAGCTCAAGCTCCTGATGCATCATGCTGTTAGACAGGGCAGATAGTAATGCTGACACCAATATGATGACTCGACAATCATAATCGGCAGTATGAATGTCCAAAAAAAACCAAAAAAATCCAAAAACTGGGGGGGGGGTGTTTCATGGGCATGGGTGCCAACCTGGTACTTTCACCAAGGGGCGTTTCTTGGGGGCAACCCCAAGGGCTTTGGCAAACTGCGCTGTGGCTTCTCTGACCTCTTTCCTGCTGCCGTACACCAGCTTGTTTGGTGGGATATGATCCCCAATGGTCTTGCCCTTTTTGCCCCCACAATGGTGGCAGCCATCCCTGCGGCACAGCAGCACTTGCAAAATGCAGTTCAATCCAGTTTCCTTCGTGAGCAATGCACCTGCTGATTCTGGGAAGGTGCACTGCTCGCACAAACATGAGCTCAAGTCAGCAACATACTGGCGCACCTGCGCATGAGTATCTTCAGTTCTCCTCTGAAGGTATCTGAGGCATACTCTTTGCCAGCAGCTGGCAGAGAGCCACGTGCCAGGGCTCCAGGCTTGAACAGATCACTAGGCATGACACTACGAAACCTCCCACCCATCATCTGCAACATTGTCCGCGCAAAGATCTACGAGATTGTAGCTTGTTCTACAAGATGGTAGCTTGTACCTCCATCATCACAGCTGAAATATGTTGGCCCGCCAGCAAAACAAGCAAAAGATGCATATGGACCTTGTATAGGATGATACCCATGGCAGCATCCAGTAGGATGTCTCGACTTTGGAACGATGCTGCAGATGGTATGCTGAGGGGATGCTGACCAGTCTTGAAGTAGTGGCGGCAGTGTACAGCTGCCTGACCCGCCACTGCAGAAGCGACTCCAACACCAACCACGCCCATGCCAGGACCCAGGACAGGATTTGCACAGGACACTCGACATGCAATGCCAGTAAACTGCAAAAGGCTTCATGTTCTTGCAAATGAAGATTGTAAAATGAACAGATGTGAGAACAACAGCTGCACCAATGTTACCTGAGCTCCTGCCAAACCCAGCGTGAAGGCTCCACCCGAAGCCAGTGCATGTATGACAAAAGGGACAGCAGGCTGCAAGAAAGCACCTGTCTGACCTGCAAGAGCCCTGCGACACAGAGGTAGCTTTGCAATGGAATGATGCATAAGACTGAAGAGATTGCGGAACAAGTCGCTTCCCAAGACGCACCGCAACTGACCCTCAACAGAGTGGACCGGCATGCTGGCCCACCCTGAGAGTCGCCTCTGCAGTCAAAGGCTCCTCACTTCTCGACGATTGACCTAGCCGGTTACTGCGCAACGCTGAGCATGATAGCTGCACCTGTGCGTGCAGCAGAGCTTCACAGGCTTGAGTGCAAACACTGCGTACAGGAAGTAACTACAAGTCCTGCCGAGGCTACAGTCAGGGCTACAGTAGGTGTTTTGTACGTCGATGGCCAATCCGACTGATGATGCAGATACATAAACGAGCAGACGGACCTGGAATGGCAAAGGTCGCGATTTGCCATGGCCGAGCCAAGCATGCACTGCATGACAAGCGTTGACTGTTGCATGCTAGTCGAGCTGAGCGACAGCATGCCCAAGTTTTCCAACTTCTCGAGCTGACCCCTCTTCATTCAAAGCACAATGTGCGCGCCATGCTGCAGCATGCATCAAAGCCTGCCCCGCAGCTTGCTGTTTAAGTCTGGACCTCTGCGTCGGTCAGTTGTGCAGAATCATCGTTCACGGTGCGAGGCGCATAGAGCTGTTTCCAAGTGCGCTGTTCTATCTACAAGCATATCATGCTACAGCTGTAACACAGATTGGTACTCTGCAGGGAATGTAGAAGTGATCGCATTCACACGGCAGCCAGTCAGCAGAGGAGTGACCACTGTCTGTCTCGACGAGCTTTGCAAGCGGAGCTCGTAGCTGCGTTCGCTTTTGCCGTCCCTCTACGCGCCTGCTCTGCTGAAGTCGAAAGCAAGTCACCAGCTGCAAATGCAGACAACGAGCTGGACCTGACAGTGACAGAAAAGGTGACGTATAGTTGTGATCAATCTTTACCTTGTACAGCTTCTCACCCATACCAATCTGCAGGTTTTCCTGGATATTGGACTGTGTCCAGAAGGTCTGAGGGGTGACAGAACTCTGGGGGATGCCTCTGCCATTTGTACTGATGCAACTCCTCTTGGTCGAGTGACAATAGGTATTAGTTCTGATATATTGTGACTGGCAAGGCCTCCCCATTCAAACCTAGCTGAGTCATGCTGGGCATTTTCTCCACAACATTTTATGTTGTTGCACAGGACTATATGGCAGGCTTGTTCCACAGACGGTTGCAAATTTTGCCTCTGCCATCAAGGCCGGTGTATATACTGGCACACTTTGGAGTAAGGTGTTGCCGGGGGAGTATATGCAAGCAGGCCAGCAAGGCTCAAAGCGAACAGGAGCTGTAGACATACATCTTCCTGAGTCTGTGCTATTACGCAATCAAGAAATGCTGTCAAGCAAATCCTTCAGGTAGCTTTGCAAACCTCAACACTGCTGCAGTAACAAGCCGGCCTTGGTTTCAATGAACGCATATGCCATGTTGCAAAGCATACTTTGGGACCTTGCAGGATGTCACATTCACGACCTGGGACTGTGTCTCTGAGTATAGGAACCAATGATGATGATCCTGGCATCAGGCAACGGCCAGGATACCGAAATACCGAGTTCGTCATCACAACCGGTACTGCCCACAGTCTACGCCTGCGTTCTACATCACACTCTACACCTTGAAATGCCTGCACTTTCTTACTTCTCACTGCAAGATATGTACGTCTGTCACTGCTGGTATTCACTGAGCTGTACCTCCCTTCTGATCTGTGTCCTTGTCAAAGACTACAAAATCAATGTCTTGCCTAAATGTTGCTGATGCAATGGCTCAGCTCATGGCCAGCGTGTTGACCATTGCCCTGGTCATGCTCATTGCCAGAGCAATGTCATGTTGTGTGGACTGGGCAGCCCGGTATAATGTTTGGCTTCCTATCAAAGTGACGCCGAAAGGCGTAGTCTTTTCTGTCTTTTCTCATGTTGTGTGGCCCTGTTATATCGTCTCAACCATCCATGTGGCATGCAGGCCCAGGTCCGGCATCAGCTCTTGATGGTGAGAACATAGTCTTTGGTAGAGTCCTGCAAGGCTATGACACCATGACTGCTATCCAATCCGTTCCCACATTCAGGCCCTTCAATGAGAGGGTCTCATCCTTCAACAAGCTTGCATCTTTCCTGAAGGATGAGAGGGCAGACAGAGTAAGGGCAAAGTGGGGCAAACCTCTCAAAGCCATAGTCATCATGGGGGCTGGAATGGCTTAGCTCTAGAAAAGAAAAAGAACAGTTTACGCTTTTCAGCGATCATAATGTGATCCTCCTGAGGCGGCAGCCCGGATCGGCTTAGCTTTTAAGTACATGAGCATGAGTCTTTTCTGTCAACGTCTTGCGCCTGAAGTGCACTGTGAGCAAGTCCTGCGCTAAATTTTCTTTTTTGAAGCAAGTGATGCAAGGCACAGGACGTCAGTGTCCCGCCAAGGCAGTTCTGATATGCTACAGGTCGGACTGGGCTTCTGCTATCTGGCTGTCATCAACACATTTTCACACTTACACAATCTTCCACTTTCCCTCTTAAAGCTTTCAAAGATACAATGCAAACACACACATGCAACAAATACAACCACCATGAATGTAATGTAAGAGCGGGAGTTTCAATTTGGACATATAGCTATGTAACACATACATGACTCTACTTGGCAGCTGTCGCGCGGACACCCATCTTGGCTCGAAGAGCCTGCAGAGCGTCTGCACCACGCTGCTCTCGCCCAAAAGCAGCTGGAATCACCATCAACTTGGTGTTCCTCTGACGCATATCCTTCTTCACCCTGGACCTGTTCAAAGCAGCTTCCAAGGCTTGATCTTCTGCCATCTGCCTGGATATCTTGACTGGCTTGCGTAACTGCGCTACAGCTATTGACTGACCCTGTTTCCTGCTTTTCTTGGTTGCTTGCTGAGCTGCAGCAGCTTTGCGGTGCTCCTGAACTTTGTTGGCGTAATCCACAGCCTGCTGGACAACTGGCGCCTGGTTTGGGCCTTCAGTCTCAGGCTCTGCTGCTACAGATGTGGAGACAGTAGCCTGTTGTGCACCAACTGCTGCAGCAGCTCCTCCAGTGAAGAATCTATGACTAAACTTCGGCACCAGGGGATCGGCAAGAGCTTCTGCCAGCTCCTGCAAACAAGGCTAGAGTCATCACACCATTGTAACCTGGGCAGTCCGTGATAGTAACAAGCCCCTGATGACGACAGTATGTGTACGACCATTCATACTTGTGTCTGTGTATACACAATGCACAAATAATGTACACATGTATCTGGCATCACCACCAAATGTATGTGCAATGTATGACACCCGTGAGATGTACCAGTCTGGGTGAGCAACCGCAGGGCTTGCTGCCAACCACAGGGCTTGCTGCAGTACCTTTTGCAGCTGTTTTGCAGCAACAGCAGCGTCCGCAGTACCAGTCTGTCTGCCTCCTGTCTTGCGCCCCCCCTTACCCCTGATAGCCAGGTCATCCTCAAAGGGGTCCAGGTCCCCCTCATCTTCGCTCAGCTCAATCCCAACCTGCATGAGCCCACCTGGCAATGTTGCCCCAATAGGATTCACACAAATTGTCTGACCCAACCAAAAGTTCCTGACATCAGGTCATGCGCATATAGACCGTGACTAATTGTCATGGTGATGGACGATGACTGAATTCCAGCATGATAAACACTGAGTAAACTTCAGCATGATGCCGCCGTCTCGCGCTGTTGTTATTGTCTGTCACACTTGCATGCTCTGGATGCAACAGTTGCTGCACTGAGTGTCTTCCTTGCCTCTGCATGGTAAAAGGGATGGAACCTGTGGCGTGTTTGCCTTAGCAATATGTGGCTTTGATGCATTGTTCTGTGCTTGCTGAGACAGCAGCAGTTAGGAAACTGATGTGCCATACAATGCAAATGAAGGGCATTGCGAATGAAGGGAATTGCAAATGAAGGGAATTGCAAACAAAGGGAATTGCAGACGAAGGAAATTGCGGATGAAGGGAATGGCAAACGGAGGGAGTTGGACAAAGGCACCTCATCAGCAGTGCGCTGCCGCCAGCTTTGCTCAGCCTTCTCCTTTGTCTGTATGCGCTGCACCTCATCAAGGCGGATCGCCAGCCGCACACGCTTGTGCACCTGCATGCAGACAGCTCACTCTGATTGCAGACAGCTCAATCTGATTGCAGACAGCTCAATCTGATTGCAGACAGCTCAACCTGATTGCAGACAGCTCAACCTGATTGCAGATAGCTCAATCTGATTGCAGACAGCTCAATCTGATTGCAGACAGCTCAATCTAATTGCCAGCTATAAAAAGACACGGTACTGCGCTCCCAAATCAAAACAGGCTACTCGTTGGGAACAGCAAAGGAACGGATGACTGGTTGTTGCCGCAGTGAGGTGTGGGCAGCAGGGAAGTCTGAACCTTCAACAAGCTGCAATGGCCCAGATATGCATTGAAGGCACATACTAGGCACATAAGAGGAGGCACACTTGAAGGGGATCATGAATGGCCTGTCAACTTGCACACAGAAGGCACAGCAGCCTTGGGAGGCAATTGTAGCAGGCGTGAGAATGCTGATGGCTAACAAGTGAGCAAGCACAGCAGTTGCTGAGAGCGCTGACAGCAAAAAGAGAGCATCGTCACATGGAGAGTGTAGAGGCACAGCTCCCTCACAAGGCCCTCAAAGCATGCATGAGATCATTGCTGAAAGGAGACTTGTAAGGCATGACAACCCTGAGAGGCACATACAGCAGGCATGTGAGTGTAGTTCACTGGAGAGTCAAAGAGCAGCATGACTTTTGAACAGGCTCCTACAGCAGGCAGGAGGGTACTGTCAAAAGGGGGATTATGGGGCAGAATAGTCTGGATCATCACTTACAGCAGGCATAAGAGTGTTGTCAAACGGGGAGCCACAGGGCAGAAAAATGTGGATAGGCACTTACAGCAGGCATAAGGGTGCTGTCGACTGGGAAGTCAGAAGGCACAGGCCGGTCCATGGCCTTCTGAAGGCCCTGGTAGCGGGCTGCCTCCTTGGGGGTGACCAGTGCAATGGTGATGCCATCTTGTGCCCCCCTGGCTGTGCGCCCACTGCGGTGTACGTACACATCTGCCGATGCAGGCAGCTGGTAGTGTATCACACATCTCACATCCTGCAATGCGTGATGTCATGAGCATGCCGGGCATGGAGGGAAAGTCTGCAATCATGCATGGAACCTAGCGCCTCACAAGAGCTCGGTGAGGCAGTAGCTGAGTGAGGCAACAGATGAGGTCAAGGTGTAATGTGAATTTTGATACTGCACACAGTCATGTCATGTTCATGCAGGGGGGTTGTCAAGTTGCATGCAGTGGGTCCCCAACATAAAGCTGGCAATCATGCACATCTGGTATATGTGATGCACATGGTGCCTTCAAAGGATGAATTTGTAGCCGAAGCAACATGAACAGCTTCACATTTGCTGCGTCCAGCATCTTGCAGACTTGGCTATCAGGTACGCAACACTTCACTGTGCATCAGCAGCTGTACAGGGGTATGCACAGTCGTAGCACCAACCGTGATATCGAGGCCTCTTGCTGCCACATCAGTGGCAACTAGAACCCCAGTAGGGTCTGCCTTGAACCTATCCAGGGCCTTGAGGCGCTGCCTTTGCTGCATGGAAGCATGCAGGGCTACAGCAGGCAGCCCCAGCAGCTTCAGCAGGGCTGCTACCCGCCGCACTGCACTGATGGCATTCACAAAGACCAGGGTGCGGCCTGGATGCTGTGCAAGGATGTAGTACAGGAACTCATCACGCTGAGCATCACTGCACTCCAGGCAGGCCTCTTCTACCTGAATTCCATCAAGTAGGCAGGATTCAGCAGGAATTTATTGCAGCTGGGAGTTGAATCTCAGCAAGAACTTGGACTCCTGCAAGAGTGTGTAACATTGTGCTGCTCTGACAGCTGGCAAAGGCTAGACTGAATGCAATTTCGATGTAGCCTGCCACTGGTTGCAATGATTGCATGTTGAATTGGCTGTATGCTGGCAGCTCAACTCCCAGCAAGGAGAAGGAGAGCATCATATGGAGGCTGTGACCAGATGCAGACCTTATCTGCAAGCTTGCGGTCACTTGTGAGGTCCACAATCTTGGGTTTGGGGCCAAAGGGAATCTGCTCCATCAGTCTGTCCAGTGTAGCGCTGCCACTGGAGCCGCCGCCTCCTGTGCAACAACAGCATTCATGACCACAAGTGTGACGGCAAAGGTGGGTGCACTTGCTCAAAGCTTGGATGCACTTGCTCAAAGCTTGGACTTACTGTGCATGAAGGAGCATGCACATGTTGTACTTTCAAACAATGAAATTTTATGGCCTCTGCATGGAGCATGTTGTACGTGACCATGCATACACAGTATGGCTTGGCCAGAGGTGATTCAGTGCAGAAAGCTTCATCTGTCAGCGAGCGAATGCAAACCTGAAAGCCTATGACGTGACACAGGACGATTAGTAAACATCTATCGGCATGAACACTAATAAATGCACTCAGAACCTGCCTGCAGCTCATTTGCATGAAGCCACTGAGCCCACAAACAACAGCAAGAGTCGCAGCAAAGCAGCTGACCTCTCTTCAGACGCTTCCGGAGATGCTGTGGCAGAGTCAGGGTTGCTGAGAACACCATTGTCTGCAAGCGCTTCTGTCTCCCAGGCTTTGCTGACTGCCTTCCCTGTGACACATTCCCTGGCTCATCTGCTGCTGCACCATCATTGTCATCATCATCATCATTATCATCTGAGCCTTCAGTATTCAGCTTCTGCCTGTGGTCAAACTCATCTGGCTGACTGTTGTCCACAGCTCGGCTGCCCTTGATGTGCTCTAGGATATGCTCCATTTCCTGCAAGGACACAAAATGTGCAATGCTGAAGCTTGTCTGCTGCCACACTATGCATCTCTGCCTAGATGATGGTGACAAAATGACTCTTCCGGCCAGACTCAGATGTGTGCAGTCCTGGGGTCTTGTTAGCTGATGAATGTTCAAGACATGTCAGTGCCTCACAGTACTGACAAGATGACCCTACGCCAAGTAGAAACAGACATAGGGTTGTAGCGGCTAAGGCACAAGTGATGCATGAGACACGGTCTTGCCACACCATGCAATAGGGCTGAGGCACTGAGTATAGATAGAGCTTTACTATGAGCAAAGCAAAGCAGGATGGGGGCATTAACAGTGGTGACCTGGAAATGGCCTTGTTGCACCATGCGATCGGCCTCATCAAGGACAAAGAAATTGAGACCTGACATGTCTGTCAGATGTGCGTGCCCCTCCTGCATCAGCTCCCACAGCCGACCAGGGGTGGCCACCACTATCTGCAATACACACAAAAATGAGCCACACTGCACATGTTGACTTGGCCTTCACACAAGTTTGGGCAATAGGAGATGATGAGGTTGCCGTCCAGTAAAGCAGGACAAAGGGAATCGGTATGCATCCGCACATTGTTCCATAGCCTGGAGCACAGTTAAGACCAGAAGCCTTGGCAAAAGGGTGTATGCATAATGCAGTGGCTTACATGAGTATTGGATCAGTATCATCAAAGCTGCAGTGCCCTGCATGCATTGGTAGCAATGACTCACCTCTGGCAGCTTCTTGAGCAATCGTTCCTGCTTGATAGGCGAAATGCCTCCCACAATGGGGACTGCCCAGACACCACACACCTTACCAACACGCTGCAAATGCTCACACACCTGCACATGCATAATGAATGCATTTTGGCACCTGCCATTGCATGTTCAGATGCTTACTCTCCTGGTGTACGGGCACTGCATCTGTCAGCAAACCTGTGTCGATGTGTTCAGCAACCATAACATTACAGGCACCAACTGCAACTGATATAGAGCCTTTGTGGTTGTCCTTTATATTCTGCTCAATGCGTGCTGCAAGCCACAAGGTAAGCGCAACATTTGCTCAGCATGCTTTACATACAGCAAAGTGCAAGCTGTGCACCGGCCTCAAGCGGTAGTTGCATAGTACTGCACGCGCTATAGTACATGCCAAAGTGTCAATCTGGGGAGATTCAGCAATGGAAGGGAGCATGGAAGCACCTGCAGAGCTAGTTCCCTGGTGGGCGCCAAGATGAGGGCTCTCAGCTTTGTTGGTACATCAGCTGCCAACCCTTCCTTGTTCAGCATGAGTCGCTGCAATATAGGCAACCCGAATGCAAGCGTCTTGCCTGAGCCCTGAAGACAGAATCACGGTTGAGATGGCGCTCTCTATGGCTGATATGCCATATGTGATGAGCGTCCAAAGCACGGTGTCATTGGTGTGTAGTCTGTTCATCCCACCGTCTGTGCTGCCCCAATGACATCTCGTCTGTCTCTGATGGCTGGCAGCAGACACTGCTCTTGAATGGGGGTCGGCTGAGTGAAGCCTGCTTGCGCAATGGCTTGTGCAATCTTTGGATGAAGGTCAAAGTCAGACCACGCACTGATATCCACAGTCTCAGCAATCTTTGTAGGTTCTGTTGGCTTTGATGCAGCTGCAGCACTAGGCTTGGTTGCTTTTGTCTCCTTCTCTTTTTTTTTGCCTGGCTTGGCAGATTCAAAGGTTCCTTGCGATTTTAGAGCTGAGTTCTCTGCTTCGAGGGCAGCAATTTTGGCTGTCAGCAAAGCTAATTTGTTGCCGCTAGGCGCTGATGCTGTTGATCTCGCAGGCGTGTGGTCTTGTGCTTTGGCAGACGAAGGCACTGCGACCTTTGCTTTCTTCCTTTTAGGAGCTGAGGCTGCCGCTGGCTCCTCGTTTGCTTCCAATATGGCCTCCAGCTCAGCACCCTCATCGTCGCCGGGCTCAGAAGACGGTTCAGCCTGACGTTTGTGATTGCCAAATAGCAGTGTCTCCTCGGGCTCCAAGACCTCAAGGCCCATAAAGCCGCTTTCCGTGGACCCCAACATAAGGTCGTCACCAACTTTGACAGACTTCCAACCCTTGCTTTTGTCCCATGGAGCGGCTTTACGTTTCCTGCCCGCACCCATAACGACGTGCTGAATGGTTTTTACTTGATATCAAGTAAAGTTCATGCTCTGCGGCCGTCTGCAGTGACTGAGCGCACTTTCTGTGGCGAGGGTGTCGGCTTGCAGCCTAGCATGCATGCTGTGCTGTTTCATCTCCCGTCCTTGCGGCCTCAAGCCTAGGTCAACGCAACGCGCTGCATTGCATCGGGATCAGGATCGTAGCAGGCATGGAAAGTCAATGCAAAGGTTCGCCGTCAGTGCAGCATATCCAGCGTATCCGAAACCGTGGCAGATCACTCGCTTGCCCGAAGCAGTCACGCAAACCCTTCAGCAGCGCCAGAACGGTCAAGTCTACACGATGCTGCACGTCAAGCCAAGACGCAGCGGGCGCGCGTATCAAGGTCGATGTGTATTATTACTCAGCTGTACTTCACCAAATCAGCACTGGACGCACGTCACTCAACTCTTTGACTGCAGAGCAGCGAAGGTACGAGCAGCAGCGGCAGGGGCTCTGACACTGGCTCAGTCACCTACAGCCGAAGGTCAGTCCAGATTGCAATCGCTGCTGCAGCAGCTGGGTTAGCATCTGCACAGTCGCCAGCACAGGCACTGACCTTGCAAGATGTCACCCCTCAAGTGGTTTCAGCAGGACCTTTGTCCGCCAGGTGGGTGGATTAGTGCACTCCAAAAGCTCTCCTATTGCAGCTCCTTTGTCTGCAGCTCTCTACCCAATCAATCTGCATGCAGGGAGGAAGCAATCATTGACATCTTTGAACGCAGCACAAATTCAGTGGCGAATGTGTTTGATATCACGCTACAGGTCAAGCCCTAAACATATCATCATTGCTCAGCAGCAACACTACATGCATCCACAGCCTAATCATCAATCTCCCAACACACACGCAGCATGTTTGGATCTGCTGTTGTTCCACCTGCAACATTTGCATGTTACCATAGTTACCACACTTTAGCTGCTGCATATTACATACTGTTGCATTGGCTACCTGGGCAGCCCGGTAGAATACTTGGCTTCTCGTGAAATTGACGCCGAAAGGCGTAGTTTTTTCTTTTCTTTGCTTTTCCTTGCATTGGCTGCAATGAGCCTGCTGGTATACAACACACTTGATGCAGGGAGGGGTAAGGAGGAAGGGGGAAGTAGACACGCCAGAAGGCAACGGCACAGGCTTTGTCTGGGACAATGAAGGGCATGTGGTCACCAACTTCCATGTGCTTGCCAGTGCCCTGAGACAGCTAAGACCAAATCAGCTGCAGGGGGACGGCTCTCCTAAAGTCGCCAAGCTTACTCTTTTCAGTAGGTCCTGCTATGCGCGCTCCTCGTGTGTTGTGACATTGTGTGTGCAACTCTTGGACACTTGCAATGTTGGCAACTGTGTCTTGGGTTATTGCCTTGTGCCTACCGTGCGCTATTCATAGACACACAAGGCAATAGCGTTCTCAGTGCTGGTTTCACATCAGCTGCATCAAACTGCCATGACCTATGCATTGTGCACTGCTGTTGTCTCTGCTGCTTCTGCATGACTTCAATGTTGTTGACCACAATTCTAAGCACTGCTTATATGCCTTGGCACAGCAAACTGACCTGGTGTACTGCATGAGCTTGAAGCCTTGCTCAATGGGGCAATCTGCTGACAATCACATGTGTGTCCCTCAGACAAGCAAGGATATCAGCAGTCTTATGATGCGGCTTTGGTTGGAGCAGATCGCAGCAAGGACATAGTAGTGCTCAGGCTTCTGAACCTACAGGTACGACCTGTTTCTGGTGCTGCAGCGCCTCTTGCAAAGCATGCCTGCTGGCAGATGATGCACTTTTGCCAAGAGGTCTCTGCACAGCCTCTGAATGCCATACTGATTGGTAACTGCTGCCTGCAAGAAGCTAGTTGTTGGGTGCCTGAGATGCTTTTTCTGCTGGGTTAAGCCTTGCAAATGCTTCGCTTTGATGTGCAGGAAGGTTTGGAGCCGATGCAGATAGGGGAGTCTGGTAAGGTGCGCATAGGGCAGCAGGTGCTGGCCATAGGCAACCCCTTTGGCTTCGACCACACTCTCACTACAGGTCAGCTTCCTCCTGCACCTTCACTGCCTGGCTCCCTCTTGTTCTTCATCTTCCTCGAGGCATCCCCTTCACCTTTCTTCACATACTCGTAGTTTGTATGTGCGATTGTGTGATACTCCACACCTGCCAGGTTGTTGCACTGTGGGCTCATGCTGAGTCTATCAGAGTCCAAAGCTTGTTGTTCCATAATAAGTTCTTTGTCATGCGTAATGGAGGAGTCACTGTAAGGCTCTCAGTAGTTTGGAGACAATGGACTGATCATGGCTGCTGACATGGGACTTGTTTCATAGTCAGCAGCAGTGCAGCTTGATGCCAGAGCCCTGGTTGAAGCCATGTACAAGGTGGTGTCAGGGACCCCAAGCAGAAAGTACCAAGCAAAACAGTCCTTCACATAAGGGCAACTTTCACAGCGTGTTCTTCCGCATGACTGCTCGGCTATGTGAGAACTTTTGGGAGCCACAATGGGGGCAAAGATGGTCATATCTCCCACCCTAACCTGCTAACCACCCCAACCTATCTCCCGCCCTATGACTGCGTCTGCCTGACATTGTTATCCTCGCCCATGCTGTGCTTTGCAGGTGTGGTGAGTGGGCTAGGGCGAGAAATTCAAAGCCAGGCAGGTGCAGTCATAGGGGGCGGAATCCAGACAGATGCTGCCATCAATCCTGGCAATAGCGGGGGACCCTTGCTAGACTCTCAGGTGGGTTCAGCTCCTTCCGTGCATCACTGCAAATCAACCAAAGTCTGACTGCTATTCCAACGTTGCTCCCATCATGAATAATCAAAACTCTTTGAATTGATTGCTGCTCCTGCACAGATGATACACCCACCATGCTCTGCATTGTAAACATATCTTGTGTCTTCAGCATGCCAATGATGTGCTGGCAATGGTCCTCCTTCTGTTCTCCTGTGCTGTATTGTGCTTGCTCTTTCACACTGCCAGTCAGGCAGTGTACTGAGCTGATGAGCAGTGCCTCACACTGACAGACCATGGCTTGTGTGACAGGGCCGGGTTATTGGGGTCAACACTGCCATCTTCACCAACACGGGCACCTTGGCTGGAGTCGGTTTTGCCATCCCCATTGACATTGTGCGCTCTATTGTTCCCCAGCTCATACAGTATGGCAAGGTGGTGCGCCCTGCCCTCAACATCCAGGTGGGGCTTCTGCACTATTTCTCATTACTTCCTCTTGCGCCTGAGTTGTGTGAAACTGCACAAAACAAGTCAAAAGTTTGGCAAGCAGACAGGCAGACAGGCAGGCAGGCAGACAGACAGACAGACAGACAGACAGACACAGACAGACAGACAGACAGACAGACAGACAGACAGACAGACAGACAGACAGACAGACAGACAGACAGACAGACAGACAGACAGACAGACAGATGCACACAGTGTAATCTTGTCAAACTTCCCATTGACATCAGTGCTTCAAGACTTGGAGCAATCCACATGAGAATGAACACTTGATTGCCATCAGAATCCATCACAAACCAACACAAGCAGAGGAATCAGCAAAGGCCACTTCTCATACAATGATGATCACACTTGTTCATGGGTCAATACAGCAATGCTGCATATGCACATCATTTTGACAAGGGCATAGGCTGCACCCATTCATGTTATGGTGGCTGCAGCTGTCCACAGATCAAGTGGCAAAGGCTCTGAGGGTCTCCTCTGGAGCGCTGGTGCAGTCAGTGGGTCCAAACTCTGCTGCAGCCAAGGCTGGCTTGTTGCCCACAAGGAGAGGCCTCACAGGAATTGTCACAGGTCCTGCTCCTACCAGCCTTCTTCATTGGTTCAGCTTTTTTCAGTCTTTGCTGTATCAGAAAGCAGGATTTTCACACAGAGCATTCCCAACTGTGCCTTGCGCGTTCGCCAGACCAACTGGTGCTAAGGATGGCTGCTGGTGTGGCAGCAACTTTCTTTTGGGCTGTGCTGCCCCAACAGATTGGCATGGCAGGGCTGGGCACTCAAATTGCATGTGAACACATTAACCTCACCTAGCTTTTGCAAGCACATGTGTCCATTGTGTTGTATCATGGTCTATACTCTGACACATGTGCTTTGACAGATGCTGGTGTCTGCTGCAGGAGATGTGATCACAGGGATCAATGGTCGCAAGGTCACCAAAGCAGCTGACCTTGCAATCGCACTAGATGATTTCAAGGTAGGGGATAAGGTGACTTTGAAGGTGCGCAGAGGTGAAGAAGGCTCACAGGTCAGCAATCCTGCTTCCACATCATGCTGCCTCATTTGTCATGCTGGCAAGGCACACATGCTGCCAAGGCCAACAATAGTGAATGCCTACGATGCAAAGTCTTACTTGGCTATCAGAAACAATGGTTGCCATGCTGCAAGACCTTGCATTCATGTATGTCTCGTTGCCAAGTTGATGCTGGTGATGGAAGCGTGATGCGAGACTGCTGACGACAAATGCAACTCACTGTACGAAAGCTCAAAACGCTCAGCCATGCAAGTGGAAAAGATTACGCCTGTCCAGCGAGAATAATGGGAGCCTCCCAAGGCGGAGCTATGAGGGTGGGATGTCTGACTGACTTTGTTGCCAAGACAAGCCAAGAATTCTGACTTTGTTGGCAGTGCAGGGCGCACAAGAGCTGTCGCTTTCCTTGATGCTAGAGGAGGGCAGCACCAACTGACTCTTTTGATGCTGCGCTTTTGGGCTGACAGCGGCATCAGTCATGACAAATTTACCCCCTTGACTTTTAAAATGGCACCAAAGCATGATGTGGTGGAATGGAAAGGTTCATTCAAAACGAGGAATCTTTATCAGTTGTAAAGTTATTTTTTTAGAGGTTGGAAGCAACAGCTGCTGTTGCATATGCAGCCCATCCAATGACAGTGCTGCTGTAGGGCCTGTCATGTCATCTACTTGACCATTCCCTTGATAGATTGGATCTCAGATACACGTTCCCAAGGATGCACTGATTTGCAGTCATCTACTTGACCATTGCAAACTTACATGTGACACAGGAATGACTCTGAGCAAGATCATAGACACTGTAGATCTGTTAGTCTAGATGATGGTTGGATGTTGTCATATCATTGCATTCTCAAGAAGGGTCCAAGCTCAGTCTGAACACGATGTCCATGGGGTTGTTGCTGTGGTACCCAGTGTGGTACCCTTGTTGGTGTGACGTGGCAGCCAAAAATCGACACGTCACCTGAAAACCCTTAGACTGAGTCAAGACATAAAGAAGCCTGTCAGCTACGCACAAGTAGATGGCCTCACGCGTTTTCATTTCAAGCTCTGCTTTTCCGCACGGACGGCTTCCGAGACATAGGCGAAGCAACAGAGCGAAATGTAGTCCTCAAGAGGCATCTGCACAACCTACGACAGGACAGCCGACCAAGCCGTGGCAGACACAACTGGTGACTTGCGTTGCTGGAATCACAGCGGCCGGAGGAGTAGTTGCCACCGGCTATAAAATTTATCAGCAGTGGCATCAAGTGGACAAGCGCACAGAAGTATTATCCAGCTTCAGGGACAAACTAAATAAATACAGTGACAAAGTGAATAAACGCTTTGACAATGTCGATAAACGCTTTGACAATGTGGATAAACGCTTTGATAAACTGGACAAGAAGCTAGACAAGGTGCTGGAGCTGCTGGATGCCAGCAACAAGCAGCACATGACGACCAGGTAGCAGTTTGTCAAAATACGACGCCGCATGGACAAGACTGACTTGCGGGTGTCAGTGTTAGAGAGAAACGTGTCTTAATGGTTACTTTGATACTATGTAAATGCAGAACACACAAGACATACTGATGCTTATGTATGCTGCGCTTGACCTCAATCTTGCAAGGAAAAGCAAGATGCCGGGTAGAATTAGGCTATTCAACAAATTAAGCCTGTGTGAGCAACCCAACAGCAACCCAATGGCCCGACATAAGGTCATTGTTATACCGCAAAACAGACAAATCAATCTGCATAACAGACAAGCTTGAGCAGTATCAAATGCTCATGTGCATACGGTGGACAACTCAAAATTGGTTTTTCACTCTCACTGGTGGTTGTGGCGTAAAACATGCCCCCCGCTGCAGATAGAACCACTACTCTAAATGTTGCTCATGCCAGGTTTGGTGATGTGGTACTGGTCCAATCGCTGCCTTCCATACTCGACAAAGTCATAATCGCAGTTGCTGGTCTTGGCCTGAATGAGTCCCCACAAGCCCCACATCAAATGTGAAATAGGCACATATGCCATGGCTGCAGTGTGCAACTCTTCCTTGATCCTAGCAAGGTCCTGTGACTTGTCCTGCCTGCGCAAGAGCTCTGGCAAAAGGGGCTCCACATGGTCAGCACATGCAGACTCCCCAGGCTTGCATGCTTGGCAGTCATCCTCTTCTTCATCTTTGCTCTCTTGCTGCACTATGGGTGTGCCAACAACCTTCTTCATGTTGTCCATCACTGCCTCCTTCAGCTTCTGGACTGAGCTGTGCTTGTGGAAAGGAGGGGCAGATGCTCCCCCTAGGGATCCCTGCACCCAAACAAATAGCATACTTGGCATAGACAGGTTATGTGGGTTGCGCTAGATTAGCTCAGTAAGGTTTTGACTTGACAAAAGTTGCTGTTGTCTCCATTGTTAAAATGTTTGGATTGTCACACATGACGGTAAGGCAGGAAGGTTTCTGAGTGAGTGCTGCTGATGATGGAGGTAGCTGCGTCTTGCAGCAGACTTTTGTTTAGCAATGTGATCACAACAGTTGGTGACGTGCATGGCTAGGTCGTGCTGGGGAGGAACAGACGCATCAGACCGCAACAAAGCAAAATAGCCTGTTCGTTGCTCAGCATGCACTCAGCATCATGGGCCAAGACATCTCACGACTTGTGCGCCATGACTACAAGCAAGGTGCTCTCACCAGACATGACGGGACATGACAGGATGTGATGGCTGTAATGACAGACAACACCACAGCAATCATGCACAGGCTAACCTACAACACCACAGCAATCATGCACCGACTAACCTACAACACCACAGCAATCATGCACAGACTAACCTACAACACCACAGCAATCATGCACAGACTAACCTGAAGCGGGGCATCAGTAGCTGCAGGTGCTGAGCTGGCAGCATCAGTCATGATGACCTGACTCATCTTGGAGCCTCCCTGCAGCGATGTGCCAATAGCGTCCTTACTGTACAGTGACTGATTACAGTCAGCATCTGTGTGTATCTGCATAGCCCCTGGAGCAGGGGCACTGTATGAAATCTCTCCCCCATCCCAGCTGAGCTTGTCACCATGCTGCTTTGACATGCTGACAACTGTTTCGATGTATGCGTGGATGAAGCCAGCCTGGTGCTCATGGTCAGGAAATTTGCTGTAGTCCAGTACATGCGGCGTGTTTGTGTGGTAATCGGCTGCATACTCACACCAGTGGTTGGCCAGGTCCAAAGCCACTGGGTTGACTCCAGCATACTCATAGTCTATGAGGCGGATGTGAGCATCTGCTGGTGGATCTGCTGTTTTTGTGCTGATGTGAAGCTGAGAAGGCAGCTGAGAGGGCAGCTGAGAGGGCAGCTGAGAGGGCAGCTTCTCAGGTTCTGTACTTGATGACTTGACCTGGTCACCATCTTCAGATTCATGAGTCAGTATCTGGGCAGGGTCCAAATCTTCAAGAGGGTCAGCAGCACCATCTGAAGCCCCTTCCCCTTGTGTTGACTGGCCCTTGCTAAAGGAGGGGTGCCCATCCCAGAAGGCCCCATTGCTCTGGCCTGCCTTTCGGGGGCTCATGCCTTCCAGATTCTCGCTCAGCAAGCTGGCAAGCAGAGGGTTGAGGTCTGCAGAGGAGCCCAGGGTTCTGTCTCCTAGGCCTGTCAGTGCATCCTCACGGCCTAAGCCTTGCGTGACATTGTCCTCTGCCGGTAGGAGGGACTTTGGCTGTGGAGAGGCTGTGTGAGCTGCCAGAAGCATATTGCCATACTGTAGATCATTGTGGCAGAATCCCAGCCAGCCAGGCTGCTCTGCTGTCAGGCTGTGCTGCAGTGCATCAATCTGCAGCACCAGAAGAAAAAACATTGCATTGGTGCTTTGTGCGCGTAATGGTACAGTCTGGAGTGTGATGCTGCATGACTAGCAGAGCAATCCTGACAACACCAGCACCTTGTTTGTGATCACGCAACAGTGTGTACGGATTTGTGGGGCAATGCAATGGGAGGCAGGCAGTTACACTTGGCATTGAAACTGCACATTAAGGGAGGCTTGCAGCTACATGCCAGACCAGATGCTGCAACTGACCTCATCACGGATTTTGATCAGCTGGTATGGCTCTAGCTCGTGTGGCTTGTACAGTTCATTGGTGATGCGGGCCCAGTCACGCAGCCTGTCCCAGATCTGGGCCACGGGGCTCATGCATGATGGCAGATGATCCAACATGGTGAAATGCTTCAGCATGGTGAAGTGGAAGTGTGCCATGGCAGCAGCAATGCTGACTGCCACTTCTGGAGTTGCCATCAGCTCAGCTGATACGCTCTGTGCTTCAATGAACTCTTCTATGCGCCCATCAGGAAACATGGCCTGCATGAATAGCATGCACACTTAGCAGTTGCCATGTGGTGCTGTAGATGAGAGGAGCATGTGCACAATGTGTGACAACACTGAGATGACAGCAAGAAGAGACTACCAACAGAATGTAAGAATCATATATGGGAAGGCAATGCAGAGGCACATACCAACACTTTAGGTCCCAAGCCAGCATCTGCAACTGCGCTGAACACTTGCTGTTCGTCCTCCCTGCCAAAGAGCCCTCCAGCACTCCCAAAGACACGAGCCAATGCATGGTATTTCTGTAAGGCAACATCAATTTTTGACGTAGCGTACCTGTGCAAGATCCAGGCCGACGTATTTAGGGCTTTTTGCACAAGGTCAGCACAAACCTTGTTTGGAGTGCTGTAGCCACATCGGTAGACTAGGTTTGTCATGGCTCCGGAAATCTGAGACACCGTGACACGATCTGCTGTCGCCTGCAGTCCGTGCAATTACGTTTTGAGAGAATACGCGTGCACGTTGGGCCAAAAACCGACTGTTCAGTCTGCGAGTTTCACCTGCTCCCAGCCAACGATAGTCCTGAGTACCGGCAGAAGTGCTGTCTTCGGGTCCCTCAGCAACAACTGCACGTCCAACTTTTGGGAGTGGGACATGGCTGAAGTGAAGCTTTCTTGAGCCTACTGCACGATAAACGAACTTAGGCTGGCTGGCTGTGGAGATAAACGGACTGTGGGTTGTTTGGCGCAATGAGCTGCCTCAACCACCGGCTGATTTTATCTACAGTATGACATTGAAGTTGGTCGCGTTCGATACTGTCCCAGCAAAGCTTGGCGCAGAGCTTGGCGGTGCCAGTAACCGTCGTCAAAGTCGCTTTTGATGCCTGAAGCTGACTAAGAGTTGAGTAACCTTAGCACCCACCTGAGTTTAGTCATTTTACGAAGGCATGCGTGCATCGAATTCGGTCTATCAGACCTGCGCACTTCATCAACATTGGCGTGAGCCTTCGATCGAAGTGGTCAAAATACTCTTGGGCAGCATTCTTGCAGCCATGACTCCTAGGTTTGCACCCATTCCTGCCTTTGACAATGTATATAGAATTTCGTGTCAAGCTTCGTGTCGTGCACCGCCATGGAGCCCACAACGGTCGCGTGTAACTGCAGAACATCTGATGTTTCCCAGCGGGGCATCAACGCATCGGCTGAAGCTACATCGTACTTTGCAGCGGTCATCCAGCTCAACGAACGGCTTTGGTAAACGGAGTCTCAACGCCGCAGCAAACTGAAGCAGAGTTGTGCGTTCTTATTCTGGCCAAAGCATCGTACTGCTGCACATAGGTCGCCGGAGGACCCTGAGGGCAACATCGTCATGTCCATAGCTGAAAACAGGCTCACGGTAGACTTGATCAAAGACAAACTCCAGTCGAAGCTCAGCTTCCCCGATAGTGTCTTCTTCTACGACAACACAGCCGGTAGTGCCAAGATGAAAGCTGCTGTGATCGGGCTGCTTCAGCACACCTTCATGAAGGTATCTGGCATGCCATTAACTCATGCACACACAGCCAGCTCTGTGCAGAAGGTCTTGGCTGCTGATGTCTGATGCAACTTTGGTGCACGCAGGGCCTCAAGCTGCATCCGGACAATGTGACTGTCTCATCTGGCTGCGGCGCTGTTATCAGTAATCTGATATACTGCGTCACACAGCCAGGAGAAGGGATAGCAATACCAGCCCCATACTATCCGGCATTTGACTTTGATCTCACAGTAAGTCACATGACTGCTTGCTTAAGCTTGTCGCAGACCCTTGCCTGTGATGCAAGCTTATAATGAGCTATTTTGCATTTCAGCTAAAGTGTTGCTCACCTGCGTAAATTCACCCATTGTGCGAGTGCTAGTCACAGATGTCTTTTTATGCACAGATGGACATCTTCAACAACCTTGCTGTCTGATATGTACCTGGCTTGCTTGTTGGCCCAAATACGCACCTCGGTGCAATACAAACTTTGTTGCAGCAACAACCCACCTTTTCAACCCCTTTCAAGCTGCAACTGTGCTGCTGCAGTGCAAGAATGATGCAGTCCCTGTAGCAGTGCACCTCTCAGCGTCTGATCAGCCATATGATCAGCAGCTACAGACTGCATCAGATGACTATCTGCAGAGAACAGGCAAGCGCCTGGTTACTCTGCTTGTGACCAACCCTGACAATCCCACGGGCACTGTTTACTCCGAGCAGCACCTCCTACAGATGCTCAAGTGGTGCGTGCAAAACAAAGTACACATGATCAGGTAACATACTTGGCGTCAGGCTGTCTCAACTCTGTTTGCTTACACATGTTTGGATCCCTGCATTGTAATACATGTGCCCACATTGTCTTGACATTGTGTGGTGGGTTCTGTGGCTACTGCATTGCACAGCTGGCAGTTCATTGCTCTCTGAACAGCTAGCATCAGTGAGCTCAGCATGTGTTAGCATGCGTAAAGCTGAGCAAGTAGACAGAACGGCCAATTGCCATCCTCATCTATTATGGGAAATTCAGGAGTGGCCAAAGTCATTCTGATTTCGGCCACGTGCACAATCTGCACTTCTGCTGGAAGTCTGGTTGAGGTGTCGATGCATCAGGACCTTAGTCAGGCCTGCTATACATTTGCTTCCATTCAACCAGCAGCACCATGCGTCCATGCTGGGCTGCATGTTCTTGCTGGATACCAGAGGAGAAAGAAAGTCTGTTACTGATGCTGCAGTGATGAGATCTATGCCAACTCAATCTTCAAGCCAGACTGTCAGTTCACCAGCATGGCTGTGCTAGCATCTAGAGCTGAGGAGCATGGGCTAGACTCAGAAGACGTCAAAAGCTATGAGCAAAGATTGGTGCGCCTCGGGCCTCAGAGTGGGTTGCCTGTGGACTCTGAATGCTCGGCTCCAGGCAGCACTGCAGAATGTGAATGCCTTCTATGGAGTGTCAGGCATAGCGCAGCACATGATAGCAGAAATGTTGGAGGACCTGCCATTTGTTGACAAGTACCTGAAGGAGAATAAAAGAAGGCTGGGAAGTGCTTATGATACCCTTGCAGGTTGGGCTCTTCAGCTGGCCAAACCACACAACATTGTCGCGCTTGCAATTGACAACAAGTCTCAAATTGGCAATTCTTGCTGCTTTGGTGATGGCAAAGGTTGCAACTAGGCATGCTGTCATGCATTCGTAGCCTGATTGCAGTGTGTTCTGAAGGCCTTGCATGTTGATTGCTGCTGTCACTGGTGTGATACAAGACTGGCATGAGAGATGACACCGAAGTGACACTCGAACGCAATCCGAAGACAGACGGTCTGCACAGACGGACTGGCATCTGTGAAAATACCCATCAAATATGTGACCTGCTTGTGAGTCTGATGCATGGTTTGCTGTATCAGTGTGATGACCATTTGCTGTCTGTATGCAGGGGCCTTGAGTAAGGCTGGCATCAAGTTCACGCCAGCAGTAGGCAGTGTCTTCTGCTGGGTTGACTTGCGCTCTGCTCTGTCACAACCAACATGGAAGGCAGAAAGAGAATTATGGGAAGAGGGCTTTGTGCAGCGCTGTGGGTTTATCATCACGCCAGGTACATCTGTTGTTCATGTGCATGATCAGAAGGCGCCATGTGTAGCATAGATAACGTGCAGATGTGATGTGATGCTGGATGGAGCGCTGTGACATGAGTAATGGCATGGCAAGCTGGCGCTCTTCTGCTGTCACAGCATGTACATCTGTTCTGTTTGAGTCGACGTTGATATAGAGCTACAAAGGTAGTGACAAGCTGCTCCAGGTGAAGTATAGCACTGGCTCATATATGTCTGTGAGGTCAATTGGGTATGTGCTGCTCATCACGTTGACTGCGATGTCTTTTCAGGTCAAGCGTCACATGCATCAGAGCCGGGCTTCTTCCGCATATGCTATGCCATTGTCGATCGTAATACAATCCTGCAGCTTGTGCAAAGGCTAGTTGGCTTCATCACCAAGTCCGATGCTGAAAGACAGCAGGTTCCTCTGTGGATTAACCAAGCATCCATGCAGAAGGCAAAACAGGAGATTGAAGCAAATCCAACACAGCCTGCAAAGCCAGCTTTTGAGTGACTTGCAGAACTCCTGGACTGCTTTTGCTCCCATGTGTTGTGATGGAAAAATGGTAACCGGTTGTCATAACTCACCTTCATACATATGGTGATATCATGAAGTTGAAATACACAAATCTGTAGGGGTAAAGTCTGACTAGTAATGTGGGGGACAGTCACAGGTGGATTCTTGCAATCTCCTTCCAGGCAGGGAGGCTGGGGCGTGTGCCCAGGCCATTGATTGCATCAAGCACAGCTTCAATGTGCCGCATCTTGCACATGTACGTTCATGCATGTGCTGGTGCTTTTCATGTGCCTCAAGTTGACTGTATTGGCTTGAATGATGTGCATCTGAACATATACATGTGTATCTGAACTCATGCATGTTTGAAGAAAACTTGATTACATCACAATAGCATTGGTGACCCATTGTTTATTGAGCAAGAGCTGTATCGCTTTATCTCACAGCAAGTCCATATAGCTTGAAAGCTTCTTCTGCTGACATGTACAATTGCAAATCATGATGATGTACCTACTGAAGTAGTAATGTAAGGAAAGTTTTAGGGAAAATTTGCAGGTCCTGGACATGTGCTTACAGACACAGTACTAGGTTGTAATATACTGCTGTAGTGAAATGAGCTGACACCGAAGTGAAAAGGATGTCTCACATAATCTTGTCTCGTTTCACAGTTCAAATGCTGAGTCCACAACATTCGAGTTATAACTAACTAGATATACAAATGTCAGATGGTTCGGAAAAACGGGTGTAGCCATGCCCAGATCATGATGGCACACACGTAGGCTCTGGCAGCATTTTTGCAACAGTTGGCATCTGGCCATGCACTTTGCATCCGCATGCACGCACCTATATGTGTGCCGGCCCTTTGAACAGCCAATTAACTCATGACTCATCGCAATTTTCTGAGGCTCAGCAGATAAGGCGAATTAAGGTATGGATAGTCGCCAGACTGTGTGTGTACAGTAACAGAAGCAGCCGGCTGGCAGGTCGAGTCGCGCAGGAAATATACACGATAGCTTACATAACTGACTGCCCCAGACTGACGGGTTGAATCTCTGCATTGACCGCTGAGTGACGCGTACCGTTCGGAAACACTACATTTACACTGGCAGATCTCGTCTGCAACTGACCACCTCGAGACCGTATGGCGAAGAAACGGACCTCAGGCAGAAGTTCGCCCACCAATAGCCCTTCCAAGGCTGCTGAGCAGGTGTGCGAAGCCATCGCTGCATAGTGTCAGCCACATGTGGCTGCTCTGCCTCATGCTCAGTCAGCATTGTGCAGGGTGACGCACAGACACAACTATCGACCTTGCGGGATGAAGGCAACAAGTTTTTCGGCAAAAAAGACTATGCCAAGGCTCTGGAATGCTATGACAAAGCTCTGAAGTCACTGCCAGCTTCACACCAGGACAAGCCACTGTTGCACAGCAACAAGGCAGCATGTCACATGATGGGCAAGAAGTAGGTTGCATGGCTTTACTTTGCAGTTCTGTCGTATCCTGTAGGTCAGAGTTGCCAACACATACTAGTCTGCTGACAATGCACGTATTGTCTCACCAGAATATATCATTGCAGATACAAGGAGGCAGTCAATGAGTGCACAGCTGCACTTGAAGCACAGCCAGGCTATCACAAAGCCCTGACACGAAGGGCAAAGGCATATGAACAGATGGGCCACTACAAGCAAGCCCTTTCTGATGTACAAAAGGCCAACAAGGGTAGTGAAGCCACTCCTGAAACCCAGGTATGCTGTAGTATTAGCCTACTAGAGATGCCCTGTAGGTTGCTGTGACAGTTTGATAGTCTGCAACATTGTCCAGAAGGCAGCTTATACTCACAACAACATAGGGTCACCGGTCATCAAGGGGTGTGGTGTTGTTTCAACTTCTTGCCCCCCATCAACGCCTGTTTCAGCAGAGATCAAAGCTGCACTGGTCTTTTCCACTGCCACTCCAACAGTAGTGCTTACTTCCCCCACTCTGTGTCAAAACATTGGAGAACTCTCAAAACATTGGGGAAGTCCAACAGGCTACTGTGCATGGGCATGGGCATGCGTCTGACTCTGTGAACACACATCTGATTGCATGAATCATTCTTTCCTTCAGGAAGCTGAGAAGAGGCTGAAAGACTTGATGTCTGGCAAGAGGCCCAGCGGCAGCAACAACAACACGCTGGCCACAGCCAACGGCACCACAGCAGCTGCCAAGAAGCAGCCTGCGCGGCAGCAGCGGTCCCAGCCTTACGTCTTCCAAGCCAAGATTCAGCTGGATGATGAGACGCGTTCCATGCACATGACTGGTCAAGTCACCTATGCAGAGCTTCAGCACGCAGTGAAGGAGAAGTTCCCTGGCTCTGGGCCTCTCATCCTTAAGTACCTTGACAAGTATGCCCTCAACATCAAGCTGATTAACCGCCTGCTCTGTGCATCATGCGTATGCAAGCGTTGGCATGCTTCCATATGTGCAGCTTGATGAGCAGAAGTCACGACCATTGCTGCCAACTGCACGCTGAGAAAGCTGCCATCCATGCTTGTTGGGTATTGTCTCATGCAGCAAGCGTCAAAATTTGAGAGCAGCACATTTCAAGGCTGAGAGACAGCTGTGGAGCCTGCCAGCAGAAGCAAGTTCATGTCACAATAGGGATCTTTTGTACATGACACTTGACTCTGACCAGGAAGGGAGACTTGGTGACCATTACAGGAATGACCTGCACATGTATGATTCCGTGGGAGCTTACACACATGATACTGGCTCTTTACAGGGAAGGAGACTTGGTGACCATCACAGACAGGAATGACTTGCACGTGTTACAGTGGGGAGCTTACACACATGATACTGGCTGTTTACAGGGAGGGAGACTTGGTGACCATCACAGACAGGAATGACTTGCACGTGTTACAGTGGGGAGCTTACACACATGATACTGGCTGTTTACAGGGAAGGAGACTTGGTGACCATCACAGACAGGAATGACCTGCAAGTTGCCCTGAAGGAGGTAGTAGAGCAGGCTGACAGGCTTCAGGCACAGCATGGCGGCCCCAAGCTGCCCAACATGGTCCCCCCCGTGCGGATACATGCCACCAGGGCCAAGAGTGAGGTCAGCCCCATATGAGTCATCACATAACTCATTGAGCCTGCATCACATGTGTCATGAGTCATCCTGTTGCAATCCTGAGTCTGTGCGTACATCAGTCCTGCATGCTGTCTGCCTAGCCACAGCACTGGATTCGGCATCAGCAGATCCAGATCGGCGCCTACAAGGCAAACTTGAACATGGCAGCCTCCATCCCAACGGCACCCAGTTGCTTTGTCTGTTGTACAGAGCTGGCAGAATTGCCTGAACAAGCAGAGCATGTGTTTCACGCTTGCATCAAGCGGGCTCAGAGACTCAGTGTCAACTTGTATGTGGTGAAAATACATGCTTACGTGAGCCTATGGGTGGGTGCAGGCGGATGTGCCAACGCCCCCTGCTGAGGAGGAAAGTCAGTTCCAGCAGATAACGGCGGCGCGCAAGTACATTGCTGAGCAGGCCCTCAAGCAGCAAGCCAAGAAGGTGAACTGCTCTGCTGATTCGCCAGTTGGTAGCAACCAGTGTGTGCCACCTGTCGGCATGGGACTCTGCATGATGCAATGTGCTGTATTGCTGGCAGTCAGGTGTAATTTTTGTCAGCGTCAGCAGAATTCGGGGCAGACACAGACAGACCAACAGACAGACACGTGCACACACATACAGCTTGCATCTGCAACCTTCATGCAGACAAGCAGGGCAATGCTGCGCAGTCTTGTCTGCGCTGTGCACAAACTAGGTACATGTCAGGGCCATCAATTGCTTACAGAGCAAGGGCATTCATTCCTGTTCTGGAATGAAGAGCTCAACTGTGGCTGGTTGCTTCTTGCTTGCCAGCTGGCTGCAGCAGCCCAAATGTTAGCAGTAGCTGTGAACCATAACCTTTGGATTGATGTAAGTCACGCCGCATTTAGCTGAGCATTAGGCTGTAGACATCCTTTGGGCAGATCCCCCCAAAGTATTTGCAGTGTACAACCTTTTCAAACAAGCAGAAAAGGCAGCACTCAAGGTTGGTGTCCTTCTGGGTTTACATCCCTCCAGCACCCGTCTGAGCTCAACACCAGGGCTGATGTCTGGCACATTTGCAGTGTCAGCTGCCTGCTTGCCCTAGGCATCATTGCTGTGCACCTGGAGAAAAGTCTGAGGATCTGCGCCCAGATCAGCCCGATCAGTTCAGAACCTACACACTGCTGTCCATGCGCATGGCAATGATGCTTAGGCAAGCAGGGTTTGGATGCTGCAAATGTGCCTCAAAATGAATGTTCGGCAGCTACACCATGTTTGCAGAACATCCATCCCACATTAGTTGGCATTACAATCCTTGAGCTTACTGCCAAGAAAGACAAAGACTGGTACTGCATGTATTGTCTGTATAGGTCATGTCTAGCTGTGGTTGTGTCGGCTGCCACATGGGAGATCAAGCACTTAAGAGTATGCATGATGTTTCTCAGCTGATTGCAATTGCAGCTCCGATACCAGTCGCCAGGGCTTGTCCCCCAACCAATGAAGCGCATCACTGTATCTTTGACTAGTGTAGATGGTTTGATCAATAGCAAGCATTCACTCTTGCACCATCTATCTGAGTTGGCTTGAAAGGGCACTTCCCCCACGTGGCATACACAGTATCAGAGTGGCGCTGACTGGAATCCAGAGTGCCTCTTGCTGACAGCAAGTATGATGGGCTTTCCTCACGTGTGTTGGCTTGGCTGCAGGAGGAGCAAACGCCAGAGCAGCCACAGGAGCAGTATGCTGTAGACCAGTGGATCCTGGACTTTGCAAACCTGTTCCGGGAACAAACAGGTATACCCTGCAATGTTTGCTCAAACATTGGGCTCACATTGAAGCCTGGCATTGCGCCTTAATCATCTGCTCCTAAGTATCGATGATTTGAGCACTTGCAGCACCAATTGCTGCACAGGCATACCTGCTGCACCAATATGCAAGTTAAAAATTGAAAGGCAGCTTGGCGGCCAAACTTAGCTGTTGTTGGCTGTAGCTCATCCTCTGGCTTCATCACAACACAGCTTTGCTTCTGGCCATTGGCCCAGGCCTCACTTCGAAGCTTATGTGCCACATGACATCAGATGCTTGAGCACTGTTTTCCAACCTTGTTGCTTGCTGCGTAATGCGCTGGTTCTGGTCTGCCAGGCGCTGATTTGCAGGGGCAGATATGAACCTGGGCAGCATTCACCTGCAGACATTATACTGTGGCAAAACGCTTGTTGCCGTGCAGCGTCTCTGCAAACATACCCCTATACGACTCTGCCACGTGGGCTCTGTCTCTACAATATGTCTTCAAAGACAGGTCTGTACAGCCATGTCAACTGAGCTGTGTACTTTGTGCAGGCATTGACCCTGACAAGCACCTAGATCTGCAGACGCTGGGGTGGGACAAGTGCACAGCTGCCATGGAGGAGGCCATCAGCTCAGAGAAGGCTGAGCCCATCTTCCAACTCGCCGCAGACAAGTTCCAGGAAGTTGCTGCCACAGGTGGGAGCCTCTTAAACACATCCCTGACGTAGAAATGCGTGTTTGTTGTCCCCAGGCGTTTCTGAGTTTAGATTGTACTGTAGCAATGACGTTCCTGAATTAAAGTAGACGTTTTGGGATTGAAAGGAGCACTCTGTCGCTGCTTCTCAACTCCTGCAGCGTTCATGCTAGCAATCTCAAGCCAGATTCCGACATCTGGGTAGAGTCTGGTGTGTTGCATGCTGCCTGCAGAGGTGTTCTGACTGTCCATGGAAATCAGGGAAGAAAGCAAAGACTAGACCTTTTGGTACCAACTTAATGAGAATCTCAGTTTTATACCAAGCTGCCCAACTGCGTCTGTCCATGCAGGCATGCTACAGTGGGGCAACCAATGAGAATCTCAGTTTTATACCAAGCTGCCCAACTGCGTCTGTCCGTGCAGGCATGCTACAATGGGGCAACGTCTTCCTGAGCATAGCGCGCAAGTTGCTGGACGAGGCCGCCATCAAGGGCTCCTTCTCAGAGCACCAGGCCAGGATTGAGTCTGAGTTTGACAAGGCCACTGCCAAGTACAAGGAGGCTCTGAGCATCAAGGCTGACTTCTATGATGGGGAGATGCAGCTGGGCCAGGTGGACTTTGAGAGGGCCAAGCTCACTGCTGGTTTCATTCCCCAACCTGTCAGGTAACACAAGTGTCTAGTTGTTGTTGCAGTTGTTTGTATAACAAATGTATATAGTAGTAGTAGTAGTAGTAGTAGTAGTAGTAGTACTATTATCATTATCATTATCATTATCATTATCATTATCATTATCATTATCATTATCATTATTATTATTATTATTATTATTATTATATCAGTATTAGCAGTAGTTATTTGCTGAGTGGGTCCAGCATTGGCTTGGTTTTCAGATGACGTGTGCATGTCAAGATCAAGGAATTGCTCAGTGACAAGTGCCTGCCTTGCATGGCGGCCTGATAAGCAGCAGCAGTAACCCACGCCCTGTACCATACCCGTGCAAGCATGTTCATGGAACCTGCCTTTCCTAGCAGTGCCAAAACTCATGAGGAACAGGCATCAGGAGACATAGAGCTGTATGTGAATTACAGGATAAACCCAACCGACGAGGAGGGCAAGAGCCGCACAGCTGAGAAGATGACAGAGCTGGTGCAGGAGGCCCACCAGGCCCACACCAAGAAGGCCCTCAATGGCCTCAAGGTATGACCCCCCCTCTCAACCCCTGGCATATTTACTGGTTGCATCCAGATGGCTTATCATGCAAAGCATCAGCTGCATGGCCCCAACCTCCTCGCACTCAGTCTACATACAGCATGGGATGTGGACTGCAAGCGCACACTAGGCATTGATGATTAGCTTCTGACATGCATGGCAGTGGTTTGACATGGCTGGATCCATGGCCAAGAATGTTTTCAAGGCCCTTCACACTGACTCTGGGCTTGCATCCTCACCAGATATGGTCTCCTTGTGTTTTCTGATACAGCAGTCACTATCTATGCATACTCTATCTATTCTACCCTTGCAAAGTTGTTTCTGTCTAAGAAGTTAGCAACGTCAGCACATGCAGAGAGCTTTGATCGGTGTAACAATTATTCTGTGACCTTGCCAAAGCTGTCTTGTGCCTGCATCATGCTATCAGGGGTTGCTTGTCTGCAAATGTATGCTGTATAGCACCAGCTGCATCCCTTGATGCTGTGCAGTTCATTCGAGCATCTGCTCTGCCCGTATTATAACTTTCACAGGAACAAATGGCTCAGTTGTAGTACAGACCTTGTTCATGAGTGCAGCATTACATCACCATGCGAAGCTTCCTTCAACACTGAACACTCTGAACATAGGCAGATTGCTCATTTCTTATCAGGCTCTGCTGCGTATGCAGAGTGAGGCTGTGGAGAAGAGCAAGCCCTTGTTCCAATCTGCAGTGCAGCATTACGAGGCCGCCATTCAGTTGTTACCTGAGGATGAGCGCAGCAAGCCCATCAAGCAGCAAGTAGCTGGGGTGAGTCTCCATTTCATATACACACTATTGTCTGTTTGTCTGCTGGGTCCCAGTTGCCTTCCAGGACATTAAACATTGATCGAATCGAGTCAAATCCAGTCGAATTGATTTGAATCGTGCACACTATCATCTGTTTTGCCTATACTGTTTTGTACGTATGGCTCATCTGAAGCATCAGAGTCCTGCTCTCGGGTGTTGGTCTCATCCACTCTTCAGCTTGCAGTCTGTTGACGCTGCTCAATCTGCCTCAAGACTGTGCTTGCAAACCTGTTTGACAGGTGAGCAGCTGTTCAGCAGTAATCACTTTGGTCCAGACAGCGTCCAAGTTTGTTCACGGCCCAGGTTGTAGCTGACTTCATCACTACTCAGCCAACACACCATGTCTGTTGTAGCAGTGCGTGATTCTGCGTTCAATCAGGTTGCTGATGAAATGGTCACTCAGTCAAAACGCCATGTCTGTTGTAGCAGTTCATCATTGTGCATTCAATGAGGTTGCTGATCAAAAGGTTTTGCTGTGATGGCAGGACCCGCCCAGCCCAGATGAGGACATCAACTTCTATGCTCAGAGCCTGGTGCTCATTGGCAACCTGCTGTATGAGCAGTCTCAAATCACTGCTGCAGTCGGACAAGATGGCTGGAAGGACATGGTAAGATCCACATGCTCTTTGGCTGTGAAGCTCCTGTTGTGCTGTTAGTACTCTGTCTTTGTTGATCCTCCCTTGAACTGAGTAAGTCTTGAAACAAGTATGCATGATCTCCCATGCCTGTGGGCTTGTGTTGCTTGTTACAGCCTCCAGTGCATTTCTACAGCGTGTAAATGGTGTTCAAAGACATGCTGCTCCTCCTGCAATGTGTTGTTGTTCGCTTCATCAATGCATTCTGTGGTGTGTTTGTGTCTATCTGCGTGCGCCATTGTGCCACTCAACGTGTTGCCTGTTTCAGGTGGCAAAGCAAAGTTGCTTCATGCTGAGTATGATGCTAAGGTGTGTGTGTGTGTGTGTGTGTGTGTGCGCAGGTGGAGAAGGCTGCCAAGCTGTTCAAGCAGGCAGGGTGTGTGCAGAGTGACATCAAGGCCGCCCTCACCAGTCACATCAAACATGATGAGATTGACATCCCACAAGATGAGCCTGAAGAGGCCAAAAAGGTATCATCATGCTCTCCCCCCCTTTCCGCACAAACGCTCCTCAACTACTGTGCAAATTGGTGGTCCTGAAATGCATGCCATTGCGTGTTTCCTGTGTTTACATGTTGGCAGTAATGCTGTCGAAGTTATGCCCTGCACATATACTGTGTACAGCCATGTCGAGCAATGACAATTGCCCTCGTGCAATTATCAGACTCAAAACACAGATTCACAGAGACTATTCTTGCAGGAGGCAGCAGTAGAGGATGGAGCCAGCAAAAGCGAGCAGGCAAAGGAGCCTGTGAAGGGCCTTCCTAGCCTAGCACCAAAGGGCAAGGGCAATAAGAAGGCAGACAAGGAAGGGGAGTCAAGCAGTGACAAGCAGACAGCTGCTGCACAGTAGCGTCGCTTGCACTCTTCAGTGCAACATGATCTGCTTGGATGTCCACCAGGCACCACAAGAGTTAGATCTTTCCCCTTGACTATGTGCAGTAGTCAAAGTTTGTCTTGGCAGATGGCTTGACTGGCACTTTCTGACAGTCGCAGGATGATTGCATGCAATTGCCTTACCTGTCAGAGCTCTGCATGCAAGGGTAAAGTTTGCGTAGCATAACGCAGATTTCATACCATTGAGAGTTAGTAGCATCATATACTAAATTGCACATCCCGCCCATGCATAGTTGCAAGGTGCCTTTTACTGGTCGAATTTACACCAGCTTGGACGCAGTCATAGGCTGATGTCAGCGCAAGACAATCTGTTGCGTGTCGAACACACCATGTAAAGAGGGATTGTACACGTCGTCAAGCAGTGAGTGAAGATGCTCCTGTACTGCAGCTCAGGCAGATTTAGAGTCCAAGATTCCTCAGACATTGTTGCACGTTGTGTGCATGTTTGACAGCGAAACTCATGTGTGCTACTGCGAAAGAATGCATTGCAAGGGAGAGTGCTGTCTGTCGTATTGCTGATGCTGGCACCGTCTGTTGTTTAGAGCTGCCAGCCACAAGACATACATGCTAAGGTAGTCACTTCTCCTGACTTCTCCCCTAGTGGGTTCACCCACACACACACACACAAAAGACCAAGACACTAGATTTTTAATTTCATTCATGAATGCAGATCAGCAAACTGTCAACCACAAACACAAACACATGTTCCCAATATGATGTGCTCTGCTGCTTGACTAGTATGGAAATTCAAATTACACGCAGTATGCTCTCAAGCGACACGTTGGTGGGCCGCGCGATGCATTGCTATGCATTTCGGAGGCTATGTTTACAAGGTCTTGAGTGAAGGTGCCGACAGGTCCAGTGCAGCCAGGTTGCAGTACACGTCTCGTGTCTCGCGGCAAAGTTGCAGCCGATCCTCCTGCACTTCAGCTTCCACTTGCCTTAACCCAACACGCACGCGGTCGCGCTGCGATTGCTGCAGCCTGCGGGTGTTGAAGTGTCTCAGCTCTGGGTGCCAGAGAGAATGCCTGGAAAGAGAGAAAGCCGTGTGTGGTTTGGGCGAAGCAAGGCTTGCGACCTGTGGCAATTGGTGTGTGGGGGTCCCAGGATTTTTCAGTCCCCTAGTCTTTCAGTCCCCTAGTCCTTCAGTCCCCTAATCCTTTCAGGGTCATTACATAGTCCTAAAACCCTAAAATAAACTTTCACCATCCATTTGCAGAAACAACACTTGAGGAAAAATCTTTCTTTTTTGAATTTCTTTTTCTGTACCGGTTTGGGTCCTTATCACAAGGGCTTGAACTGGTCTTACACATAATACATACTGCGTGCATTGGTATGTCCAAGAAAGCAGTACAACCTTGTCGTGCAAAAACCTGCCCTGCACGCTCTCAATGCAAGGCTTCATATCAATACAACAGTATTCGAGTTCAAGGCCCAAGTACTTCGAGTTCCTGGCTCGGTTTTCCCGCAGACTCAGTGCCAACGAAATCTCAGAAGGACAACTCTGTAAGCATCAAAGCAGCTGCATGGCTGTCACCACTGCTGCATGATATGTTTGATGAAGGTGCTGAAAATGAAATTGAAGTGCTGATCTGACATTGCAGCATCACGGGCAACCAGCCGAAGGATTCTATCACATGCTCTGTTGTGATACAAGCTTCTCTGGCTGATGATTCTCTTGCTGCAACCGCTGCAAAGTGTCTATGTCGCCTTTCAGCGCCAGCACCTCATTGCGCAGCTTCTTTATGACCTGATACTGCACACATACCAGGCGACAGTCACATCTCTGATGCATGCCACATCATTTGCAAACCGATGCACAAGAACAGCAGCATGACCGGTCTGAGCACGCTGCACACGCAGGGAAGTTTCAAGCATAAACACATGGTAGCCCAAAAATGCTTGTGCTGTGCAGACGAAGAAATGGTTCAGTACCTGGTGACGCAGTGCGCCTTCCACTCGTGCTATGACTTCACTAGCATCAGCAGGCAGCTTCAACCAGTCCTGTACTGCTCCTCCATACAGGTCGCCTTTGATGGCAGAGGCGGCATTGTCTGCTGTCTGAGACAGCGCAAAGATTGGCAGGTCAGCATGACTCTGTCTGATTGCCCTCACTACCTGATGCAGGCACAACAAAATCTCAATGCACATGCACAGCAGAAAAAAATACATTGCACGATGGATATGGTCAAGCAGTTTGCCATGCAGCAGCTTTCGAAAGACGTGTATATAGCATGATGGTGTATCTTTGCTTACCTGTGAGCCGGCAAGACCTGGTAACCTGTAGCTCAGCAGAATGAGGTCCGGATGTGAGTTGCCCTTCATCGCAGCAATAGCCTCGGAGGCTTCATGCACCAGCACCACGTCATATCCCTATGTGTAATATCACAGCTGAGTGGACTGCATTGAGACTGCGGGTCAGAGCTGTAAGGTTTTTGTGTTAGACAAATGATGGTGTCTTGCAGCCATCAATTGCAGGACTGCATAGATGTCTAGCAGGGAATACCTCTGCCAAAAAGGCTTGTTCCAGGGGCTTCACAATATCTGCTTGTGGATACGCCAGCAGAAGCTTAACAGTGCCGCAAGCTTCGTAGTGTCCTTTTCTTTCAAATCTGCCACTTGAGCCTGATCTCTTTATTCTCTGCGATCCAGGCCTGCGCCTCTGTACGTGTAACGGCCCAAGCAGGGCTGGATCGTCATTGTCTTCTCGCAAAGACGTCTGTCGCTGAATGTTGATTCGCGAGCTAGAGGCTCTGAAAGCCATTTGATCCCACCACAGCCGGACAAAGAGCTCTAATTAGGAGGTTGCAGTGAACAAGCACGAGCTTTGGGAGTGAGGTCCTGATTGCCACTCTTCAAGGCCGTTCAACCGGTCAGCGAAGCCGTATATGCGCGTGCCGAGGCAACCTCTGGAATAACACCAACTTGGACTGCTGCACATACGCTGGTGACACTGCTGAAGTACAGTGCCGCCTGCATATCACAGTTATACCTTAGTGGCCCCATATGGAAGCTACCGAAACATTTACGGCAGGCGTTACGTTTTGTTACGCCAGTGTACTGTAATTGTATGTAGACCTTGGCACCGTAAAACATATATTACTAACCAGCCGGTCAAAGCTCTGCAGCAGCAGCATGTCGGGATCAAGCCATGAGGCCGTGCTGTAGAGCATTACCAACGTCCTTCACATCGGCAGTGCAATCGTTCAGCTCGGTGACGTGCCCAGGTTGCAGGCCAAATAGGTTTGCGCAGAATAGACAGCGTTGCATGGCTGCTTCTGTACAACTCCACGACGTCCAGCTTAAGAAATCAGAGCAAGACCTTTTTGACATCCTTAGAGCTACAACCAAGCAAGCTGGTCTCAAAACCACGTTACGCTGTGCTGGAGGTTGGGTTCGGGACAAGTTGCTGGGCAAAGACTCCGTCGATATTGACGTTGCTCTTGACGACCTCCTGGGGACACAGTTTGCTGAGCACTTGAGTACATATCTGCAATCTCAGGGGCAGAAAGCAGGCCGTATCGCCGTGGTTCAAGCTAATCCTGAAAAGTCAAAGCACCTTGAGACAGCCAAAGTTACGATCAATGAGCTGGAGGTCGACCTGGTCAATTTGCGATCTGAGACCTACGTCAGCGATGCCGCGCACAGAATACCGGAGATGACCTTTGGTACCCCTGAGCAGGATGCATTCAGACGCGACTTCACCTTCAACAGCATGTTCTACAATATCAACACTACTGAGGTGGAGGATTTTACTGGCAAGGGCAAACAGGATCTGGCTGCTGGCATTGTTCGGACACCACTGCAGCCAAAGGAGACGTTTCTGGATGGTATGCTGTTTGATCAGGCCGACGCCAAGCTTGCTCTCAAAGCCTCCAAAAACTTCACACCGTTTTGCAACTTTACAGATCCTTTGAGGGTGCTGAGGGCAGTGCGCTTTGCAGCAAGGTTTGGCTTCCAGCTGGAGTCAAGCTTACAAGAAGCTGCAGCCAGCAATGAGGTAAGCATTTACCTAACAATTTGACCAAAACAACACTATGGGCGATAGATCAGGCTCTCAAAACAACTTTCTATGCTACCCTCTGGGCTCTATACAACAACAGATATGCCATATGCCAGTCCCCGCCACCAGCCAAAGTCACAATGTCCTCTTCTTTCTTGGGGACAAGCTGGTCATCATCAAATTGAATCCATGATTTGTCAGCTTGCTTGACCCAAGATACATAATGGCCAGAGTCAGCACTACGTCCCTTGTGCGTCAGCACCCCACACAACTCATACTTCCCTGCAAAGTATGGGCAGGCCATGTCACTTTACAACATATCATGGTACACAAAGTTTTAGGCTATTTCAAGCCCTTGAACACTGTTGAGCAAGCATCAAGCAAGGATCACAGGCCCACCTGTCATCTCTCCTATGTGCTTCCTATCACTGCTGCTGCTAGGATCTGAGGAATCAGTCATCTCAACATCCTTGCTGCTGTCTGCCTGTGGTGCGGCTGCACTGGTGCCTGCTGCAGCTGTAGAGGTTGACTCAGCTTTGCTGGATGTCTCAGCTTTGCTGCCCTTCTTGCCCTTGTTCTTGTATTGGGCATCACTCTCCTCCTGCCCAAAGTTGCAGTGGATGTGATTGCAAATTGTGGCGATTCAGATATTGAAGATACGCAAACTTGCGCATGCTCTCATGCAGACTATTTGACAGCTGCCACCTCCAATGTCCGTGCCAAAGCATGTCGTACATGAATTCAGCTAGGTGTCTTCTGCTCACAACATCTAGATTCAGGCACAGAGCAGCGTGTGACATGCACCAAGGAAGCTATGCATGCATAACATACCTGTTTGGCTTTCTTGACAGCTCTGTCGGCATTGGCTTTCCTGTCCTCTTTGTGTCTGACTGCTTCTCGGGGCCCATCAAGCTGCTTCTTCATTTCATCACTGCAAAATTCATACATGTCCAGCACAATTGGGAATGCCACCTGCATTACATCACCCTGACTCAGCAATACAGAGTACAAGCTGCACTTGTCGCCTTGTCTACTGAAACAGACAGTCAAGAACAAGAGCCAGCTATCCACTGCAACAACTGTGAAATTCTCCTGTTTGCTGCTGTCACTTGAGCTGGTGTCACAGGGCCAACTTTTGCTTGTGTGTGACAGAGCGTTTCACAAGCGGGTACCTTTCGCAAGATCTTTGCTTTCTGAGCAGCTTGGACCTTGTAGAAGAAGCGGACCATCTGCAGTGTCATGTAGGGTGACAGCTTAGTGATGGCGCTGCTGCCCGTAAAGACTGCTAGGCGCCCCAGCTTCTCACTGTTCTTCTCCCTGTCATCCTTCAATGCTAGTTTGATACCCTCTGTCAGGTTGTTCACTTCAGTGTCTATGTTGCATTTAACTGTATAGGCAGTGTTGTCTTCCTGCAATGCCAATTGTTTGTCAGCTAGGTTGCATGTGGTGCCTTGCAACCCAGGCAAAGCAGGCAGCCTGGCCAACAGCTGGGAACCGCACCTCAATGCTCTCACCAGACTCTTCACATGTGAGCTTAGTGTGTAGGCCAACACCAAACAGCTTGTTGATGGCAGACTCTGTGGGAGCAGCTGAGTCCTGCAGCACTACCTAGTCACTCTGCTGCCTGTTGTCAGCTGGCCTTAGAGTATACTACAAGGACTGCAGTGATGGTCAAACTCACCTTGACTGTCTCCCTTAGAGTGTAGACAAGCTGTGTCCAGCATTCCTCAGCATCCTGCTGTGAATACTGCCCTTGCCTGTTCTGTTCTCCAAACTGAGGAAACCTTTCTCGCAACATCAGCAGAAACCGCAGTGGGTGAACTGCTTGTGCACTTCTGTTCAGGTCTGCAAACAGTCCTTTTGCTGCTTCTGTGAGCTTAGCATTGCTGTCACTGCCACCTGCTGCCCCTGAGTAATCTTGCAGTGCCTGACGCAGCTCTGGTACAGCATATAAACACTGTACAGTGGAGTTCATGTAGCATGTGTTGCCCAGGTTCTGCAACCCTGCACCATATTTGGCAAAGCCTTCTATGTCCTGCTCGCTTTCTGGCAAGTCTTCTAGGAACAGTTGTGAAGTTTGTGGTGCCTCTGGTACTTTGTCAGCTGTTCCCATCATCATGAGCTTCTGGCCGTCTTTCACTGCTACTTTGCTCCAATCAGCGTCATCTTTCAACATACCACCCTTGACCATAATCTTTTGTCGGTCGGCTGGAACGCCTGTCAGACTGAACAACTGCTGTTTGAACACTAGTGGTGGCTGTGACCTGTCTATCTCGACATCATATGTGTCCTTTTGCCACTTGACTTGCACTTTGAGGCTACCCATTCTGATCAAGTGACAACAAGCTCACTGTGCACACGCTCGGCGGCTGCGACCAAGCAGTGTCGTATAGACGGCTGCCGGTTTCGGCTTACAGCTGATCTTGATTGCGTGAAGATGTCGACTTCCAGAAGCTGCGTCGATGAGTTTGCACATTCAAGCTTCCTGACACCCCTGAACCCCATGAATACCCTATGCCAAATAAGGCGTGATTTTGCATTTTAATATGCAGTGCCTGTTTGCATGACACAACAGGCTGGACTGAATCATGCATAATGACATCTTCATGCTTTACTATTACACAACCCTTCCTGTTAACACCAATTGAAATGCTACTGCTCCCTTGCAGGTGCGAGAAGCCTTGATGAAGAAGGTCAGCAGGGAACGTGTTGGCACAGAGTTGGATGGCATGTTCAGCGGTGAGTGACATTGCACCTTTGTACAACTTGCTGTTGTTCATACTGCAAACATAAGCAGTCTTTTCCTGACACCTTTGCCACAAAGATGCCAAGTTTTCATTTTGACAATGCTGCATTCTCATTGGATGATGCGCACCCCTGTCTTGACCCCTTACAATGGTCCCACTGGAGCTGCTCATAACCTGCATATGACACACCCAACTTGTCAAACGGCCTTCCAGACGGCAGGCTTATTAGCCCCTGCCATGTAGCCCCTCGCCCCTCGCCACCTTGCAGAGTACAAACCTGGATCAAATGCTGAGCGGTTTGTGCTCTGCAAGGTGGCATTTGATCCAAGCAATGCCTGGAAGCAACTGCTGGTGATGATGCAGGTCCTGATCCTGTGAGGGCTATGACAGACATCAACCGCTTGCGCCTGTTTCCTGCCGTGTTTACAGTCACACCTGATGCCGAGGCGAAGCTGCCCAGCAACTGGGGGGAGCCATGCGTGCAGCTAGTGACAGCAGCCACAGCTACGCTGGCAGCGGTCAACTTCCAGGTCAGCTTCTTTGTACAAACGCCAGTCCACGTATGCTGGTGCATCTGTCAGCCATGTGAGGCTTTGATACCACTTTTTACGCTTTTATGACAGCACTTGTGAGGTCAAGTCAGGCTTGCTGTTATGTGGTGATGACAAAGCTTGAGCTGACTAATGCCTGGCCCAATACACTCCACACAGTGTCCAGTCTGGGATTGATCCCCAAGCTATGATGCTGAATTTGGTGATTGGGGCCTCTTCTTTCATGTTCCCTCCCGTGGCACCCTGTCTTGCTCTTGGAAGCACCAAATAGTATTGCCATCTCTCTTTGCAGCCTGCAGCTACACACCTGCTTTGCACTGTCATTGGCATTGACAGCTTGCGTGACTTGTACTTTGTACATTGCATATCCAGAAAGCCTAGCCTTTGGCTTCCGAGAAAGTCTGTTTCACAAAGTGTACACACGCAGAGAATCAACCGACAGTTTCTGTGATGTGTGCTGTTTGTGCAGGTAGATGTTGGTAAAGAAGAGGTGAAGGTGGCTTTGCTGTCTGCCCTGCTTCTGCCTGTGAGGGCACTGGAAAGCAAGGGCAAGAAGGGCAAGAGCTTGCCTGTTGTACCTCTCATTGTAGGGGAGTCTATGAAATGGAAGAAGAGCTATGCCAGTCTGGCAGCTGAGGTTCAGGCACAAGCCCCAGATCTTCTCAAGGTCTACCAGACTCTTCAGGTCACCATTTCTTCCAGACATGCGTTTCTTGTCGAGGCTGCAGATTGAGTGAACCTAGTGTTACAGTCTTCAGCACTCCACATCTGCGAGATCTGACTGTTGCATGGTACAGTTGTTGAATGCCCTTGCAAAGGCTGCACAGGCTGCGTCAAGTGCTCTAGTTGTGGTGTTGAAAAGCACATGCTTTTGTGTGTGTGATGCCAATGCAGTGGATGGCATCAGAGGTAGAAGTCTCTGCAAGCACAGTAATGAGAGGTTGTGCTTTGCTGGTGACAGGGTCTGGGGGGCAGCTGGCAAGAATCTGCTCCAGAGGAGCTAAGGACAAAGCTAGGAATGGCAGTCCGACAGCTGAAGGGCAACTGGAGAATAGGTGTGCTTTCTTGCCACTCTTGTTTTTTGCCAATTCTTGCTTTAACGAATCTGAGCTTTGCACCTTCTAAAATAGGGCAAGTTGTCAACAGTCTTTCTGATCCTGTTTCATCACCAGCGTCGGCATACGCTGGTGCAAATCAGAGGCTGTCAGTGGCACGCCATACACAGATGTTCCATACATGGTAGTCTTGGTGTGGTGTGGAGGGTACAGCAGTAGACCTTGCCGTTGCTGTTAGAAGCATCTCAAGGCTACCAATCATCCTGCAAACTCAAAGTCTTCAATGGAACTTCTGTTGACTACTTTGCTGATATATACACATGCAAACAATCAGGGATGCATCATGACACCAATGCCTGCAGGGACTGTCATTGCATCCCTGCTTCCATTATCCTCTGCTAAGCCCCTTGGGATTGACTCAGCTGAGGCAGATGCTTCTGAGTCTGAGTCACGCAGTGGGTCCTCCACAGATGCACATCCTGATGAGGACAACACTGACACTGGTGTAGCTGCAAGGTAAGCCACAGCTGCCCTCATCTTTACCCTGAAATTTTGTTAGTAGTTTGTCGTGATTGGCCTATTGTACATGGCATACCCCGATGGATGCTGGCATAAAGTTACATTCCTGCCGAGGCCAAGGCCCTACCCCATGAGCGGGCATCACCTCAACAGTGACATCTCTTTGTTCAGCATCATATGAACTCAAAACAATCACACAAGCGCAACTGTCAGCCATGTACTGAGCTGTAACTGATGCTGTTCTTAAGATACATTACTGTCCTACAGTGCATTGTCACTCGCCAAGGCTAGGGCCAACCTCGTCGTGACTCCAATTTGGAGCTTGTGCATGCGGTCAGAAGTTGAAACAGCTGCTAAGTAGAGCGTGTGACTGGCCTGCGTGCAGGGTGGCTTGCTGCCATAGTCTTGAGAGTGCTGTGATGGCATTCAAGCTAGACAAGTGCTGGCAAGAAGCTGGCTGGCGCCCCTTGCTGGATGGACAACAGGTCATATTCACAGTACTAACAAGACGCCACAATTTCCACTGATGTTTCAATCTCACCATGGGAGCATGTCAGACCATGTTATGCTCATCTTGTCAAGGCTGCTGGCTCTGCTGCTGCGTGTGGTACAAACAGCATGATGTCATGCATCAGTGTATGGTGGATTGCATCTGGGGTTACTCAGGAATGACATCTGCTGCAGAAGATGTGACCTTGCTTGCTTGATGAGCTGCAGCATCTTGTGACATCCAGGTTTGTGTGGCTAATGGCTTTGGTACTTGCAGATCAAGGCAGCAACTGGTGCAGCAGGACCTCAGATAGGAAAGATAACACACAAGCTGATGCAGTGGCAATTAGCTCACCCAGATGCGTCTCAGCAAGATGCAAAGCAGTGGCTGAGCAGCTTACAATGAGCATGCTTGACAGCTTGTCTGTATTGCTGGCATGCTTGTGATGCAATGACCAGGCAATGCACTCATGCTTCTGCATACATGCTGCCCTGCTGAACCAATGCATGCAACAGCAAGAGCTCACGGTAGGGCAGTCATACATGTGGTCTGTGCTGTAACACAGTATCTTGGGCATCTTACAAATGGCTTTCAGCAGATAAGATCCTCATGCTGTGGTATGCATGGAGGGCCTCGTCAGCTCGTACACTGACCAGCAATTGGACAGTCAAATTCGAAATCTATCTACAAGCTATCCTAAGGTGCACACTTCGAATAATCACGTACGTTGAACACAGGCAAGTAGGGCAGACTGTTTATATATGCGGGACGATGTCCTACTGCTGCTTGAGGAGATGACAAAAAAGCTGACCCAAAATTCTTTGGAAGCATACACATCAATGTTTCTCTGCATGAATACTACTGTTGGGCTACTCTATAGTACTTGGCAATTTCTAGTTGCACATCATACTGTTCATTGTAGACTACACTGGGCACACACTGTTGATGATGCATTGTTAACGTAGCAGCATCATCGGTTGACGGGAAGGTGCCTGCTTCAAGCAGTTGCACTGAAGCTGGGGGTCTGAAACAGCAGGTCAAGTTCCTCCATCCTGAGGTTTTGCTTGTCAGCTTTCATACTTCCCACTATGTCCTGTGCTTTCACCTGCAAACACATGGACAGCGCATTGACATTCTGAAACCAGCTGAACCAAAACCACAGAGGCACATGCAATGGGGCACAGGGGGAAACCTGGGCTACTTCATTACTGTAGCAAGTAAACAAGCAGACAGATACACTCATTCGGTCAATTGAGCCAGCAAATGGGGTGGTTTGCCACTGTGTGACGATGTACTATCATGTTGAACTCATCCTCAGCTGTGGAAGAAAATAAAGAAACTGACTGCATAAGTAAGTTTTGGTGGTAGCTCAGTCCTGAAAGCAGCACGCACCTGGTTGCGATTAGACCCCCTGACCTGACCCAGATCAGCCCAGGTGAGCCCCCCACTGGTGCTGGGCTCTTGACTTTTGACCCCCTCTTTGCGCTGCTGCACCATCTGCATGATTCTCTCCTCCACAGATCCCTGCAAGGCATTAGATCAGAAGTCTAGAGACGGCTAGGACAGCAGCAACTCCAGCAGCTACATCACTTTGGCCTGTAATGGTTGGTAGCACAGCCCTTGCGCTGTAACTGACAGCTTTAGCATAAGTCTGGTGTCAGTTCAGCTCCTACACTGGCTTTTGTTGTATGGTCCTTGGCTTAGGTAAATGAAAGACCCTTTCATCATCTCAGCATATGTGAAGGCAAAATGGGAGCTGATACATGGAGCTACTCAGGACTGTACAGACTTGACTCCAGTGGTAATCACAGAAAAAATGAAAAAATGAATGAATGAATGAACGATCAAACAAACGAGCAAATGAAAGAACTGCAAGATTGAATGGATGAACAAAATAATGCATGATTGGACAAATGCGCAAATGAATGATTAATTGAATGAACGCATGAGATAACCGATGAGTAAGTGAATGGATGAAGGAAGGATGGAAGGAACGTCAGCAGACCCAATACTAACAATGCAGTCAGAGAAGCACTTCGTGCAAGCTTGGACGATAGAATCCATTACACATGGTTGCACTACTGTCCTTTCAACGTAAGGGAGCTGAAGATGACAAGAGTCCTGACCTTGACAAAGAACTTCTTGACAGTGACCTCCCTCTGCAGACCCATACGCCAGGCTCGCCCAACTGCTTGCTCTTCCAAAGCTGGGTTCAGAGCTGGCTCCAGAATGAAGACATAGTTGGCAGAGGTGAGGTTGATGCCCACGCTGCCGCTACGCATGGACAGCAGGAACACCGTGGTGGGCGGATCCTTCTGAAATGCCTCTATTGCCTGCACACCAGCACTTTGTCAACAGGAAGACTGTGGTGGGCGGATCCTTCCGAAATGCCTCTATTGCCTGCACACCAGCAGGGCAGATGCGCATGAGGTGCTGAGGGCAGGCAGTGTCATGCATGTAGAGATGAGCATGCAGAGCATTGGCACTGCATCGGGTGGCAACGCCATGAAGCAGTCATCACAGGAGGTGAAGCTGGGCAGACATGTGCTTTTGAGGTCCAAATGCTGGCAGTGCTGTGAACCTCAGAATCAGATTTCATGTTGGGGCATGTTGTGACAGATTTGAAAGGGAGCATGTCATGGTAGGTCTGTATGAGGAAGCATGTTGTGAAAGGGCTCTTAGGAAGCATGGTCTGTGACAATGGCTAACAGCTGTCCAAAATTGCCTGAAGTCAGCTCAGGTTCACCAGCATCATGCTGATATCTAGACATAAGAGCAGGAGTCCTACACGGAGCAAAGCTGTTGAACATAAGCCTTGCAAAAACAAGCATGCAAATGCAGCCATAACTCAATACTAATGAATGAAGAGGCACCAGTATGAGATTTGAGAGAGTACCTTTGATCTCTGCTGGAGGCTCATGGAGCCTGAGATGGTGCGATAGCTAAAGCCTTGCTCTGCCAGTTTCACCTTCAGCCACTCAATGGTGCTTACAAACTGGCTGAACACCAGCGCCTTGGCTGTTGGGTCATTGTCCCTCATCACTCGCAGCTGCAGCACACGCTCCCAATGCTTGTTGGAGTGCATGGCACTGGGCAACAGCCAGCAAATGATTGCAGACATGCAACCACAGTACGCTTTGGCATATGGCAACACATGTAACGGCTTCTAGAGGCTGACTTGGGTTTTGCTTTTGACCTGGGCACTCCCTGACCACAGAGCCATCAGCTAGGCAGACGTACACATCGGTGGTTGCATGCTCATCTCCCTCTAGCAGAGCTGCTGACTTCACACATACACAGACAGATGAGCAGACTGACAGACACACAGATGGGCTGGACAGACAGGATGACAGACCAATGAACAGACACACAGACAGGCTGTCACCTCTTCAAGCAAAGCCATCAGCTTGGACTCGCTCGTGCTGGCTTTCTGCTCCAGGCTGGCAGCAAAGGAGTCTTCTTCTTCCAGGGCTTGGGCATCCTCATTCACCCCCTTGACCAGCTCCTGCCCTTGCACGGTGGCTCGGCACAGTGGGCAGACCAGACTGGCAGCCGCCCCTGTGCGCCCTTGCAGCAAGGTCCCAATGCATTCCCTGTAGCCCAATTCAACAGTCACCTTTAGTTACAGCACCTGCTTTTACACAGTCAATTTTCTGGGCAAACACAGCAGGCAGCTTGCAATTTTATGTGTCTTGTGTACAGCTCTGCGACCAAGACATGGCAAAGCTGCATCCACCCTCACGATTAGATGGCAACAAACCTGGTCCCTAGCAGAGTCCGCAGTACCTGCTGTTGCACAGTGCAAGGCAGATACCGTAGCAGTGCTGGATAGCGCATTGCCACTGAACATGCTGACAGGAAAGCTGACCTCTCTCATGTCAAACAGAGTGTCGCAATGTTCCTCAACAAGCAAGACACAGGTATGCACTTGTGTTGCATACCAGCAGAACCAGTGGTTGCACTTGGTACGTGTGGGCTCCCGGATGGGGCTCTCGAAGCAGATGCAGCAAGCCTCCTCTGTGCAGACTGCATTTGGGTCCACAGCCATGTTGACTGCCCCCACAGCATTTGGCAGCTCCTGGGATAACAGTCCAGCATTGGGTCAACATTGCTACTGTTAGTGACAGTTGGAGGAAATCTGGGATGAATGCATGCTGGCATGCAAGGCTTTGACACCGATAAGCCTGGTACTCATTTGCTGCATTGCATGTGCTGCTCAGGTCAGCACAGCATGCATATGCCATGCCTTTGCAATGCAGCAGTAGCACAAAAAAGCCTTCTTGTGACATGTTCAAGGCAACATTCAACAACCCACTTACAGCTTCGTCTTCTGAGACAAACGACAAATGAGACTTTGTCATGGGAAGCTGCATGTACCTAACTCATCATGAGCTAAAAAGCGTCTTGATTCACTATTGTTATTGTTATTATGGAAAGCTATCTGATTGCAGACAACAAGACCAGCCAGGTTGTGAAGCAATCAGTTTACTGCCGGCAAGACTGTGATGATGAGCATGAATGAAGGTACTGACCACAGCTAGGTCTTTGTCAGAGAGCTGGCCACCACTGCAGATGCGCCTCAGAGGCAGCAGGGTGCTCATGATCTGTATCAGCTTCTTGCTGACCATGTGGGGC